>Ga0194128_10001132_pt1 | contig 47258 bp, 34 predicted proteins | sample TA2KigCa65mmetaG_FD_148650 | JGI IMG/M metagenome (GOLD analysis project Ga0194128, IMG submission 148650) | Freshwater microbial communities from Lake Tanganyika, Tanzania - TA2015037 Kigoma Deep Cast 65m | ecosystem: Environmental > Aquatic > Freshwater > Lake | place: Tanzania: Lake...
TGGAACGCGGCCGACTTGAAGTTCGCGAACAGCGACAAAGCGACCGCGCTGCTGACGAAGCCGTATCGCAAAGGCTTCGAGCCGAAGTGGCTGTAAGGGGAATGACGAAGCTCAAATGACGAACGGCTTCGAGCGTCCGGATTTCGAGGTTCCTTCATCATTAGGTATCTCGTCACTCGTCATTGCGGCACACAGCGATCAGCGATCCGTTGCCAGAGCAGCGCGCTGGCGAGCGTGCCTCTGTGGAAGTCGGCCACCGAAAAATGTTCGTTGGGGCTGTGGAGGTTGTCGGTGTTCTGGCCCCAGCCGAGCAGCAGCGTGTCCACGCCGAGCAATTCCTTCAGCGTGCCGACGACGGGGATCGAGCCTCCTTCGCGGATCATCACAGGCTTCGTGCCGAAGGCGTCTTGGATCGCGCTCTTGGCAGCGTCCATGAACGGGCTGTTCGCATCGGCAACGAAGCCGGGGCAGCCGTGAGCCTCCATGAATTCCAAACGGCAGCCGGGCAGCAACTGCTGCTGCAAGAACTGGCCGAGCGACTTCGTCAGCTTGTGCGGGTCTTGATTCGGCACCAGCCGGCAGGTGATCTTGGCGGAGGCCCACGACGGGATGATCGTCTTCGGTCCTTCCCCTTGATAACCGGAGGTGAGACCGTTGATCTCGCACGTCGGCCGCGCCCAGCGGCGTTCGGTTGAACTGAAGCCGGCCTCTCCCCAACTGTTCTCGACACCGACGCTGGCCAGGAAGTCCCGTTCGTTGAAGGGCAGGGCAGCGAAACCGGAGCGTTCAGTGTCGTTCAGCGGTTTGACGTCGTCGTAGAAGCCGGGGATTTGGACTTGGCCGTTGGCGTCGTGCAATGAGGCAATCAGTCGTGCGAGTGCGGTGGCGGGATTTGTAATCGCTCCGCCAAAGATGCCGCTGTGCAGGTCTTGCTTGGGCCCGATGACGCGGACCTCACAGGCGAAAATGCCGCGCAGGCCGTAGGTGATCGCGGGGAGATTCGGAGCGTACTGGCTGGTGTCGCTGATGACCGCAATGTCGGAGCGTAGTTTCTCGCGATTGGCGGCGAGGAAGATGTCGAGATTATTGCTGCCGACTTCTTCTTCCCCTTCGATGACGAACTTGACGTTGATCGGCAGCTTGCCGACCGCCTTCAGCCACGCCGCGACGGACAGGACGTGCGTCAGCATCTGGCCTTTGTCGTCGGTGGCTCCGCGAGCAAACAGAAGACCGTCGCGCACAGTCGGCTCGAACGCGGGCGTGATCCACTTGTCGAGCGGGTCGGGGGGCTGGACGTCGTAGTGGCCGTAGATCAGCACGGTCGGAGCATTCGGGTTCTCGGCCTTGAGCCATTCGGCGTGGACGATCGGATGCCCGGCGGTCTCGACGAGTTCCGTCGTCAGCCCGGCAGAAGCGAGCTGATCGCGAACGAACTCGCCTGCGCGCCGCACGTCCGGCTTGTGAGCTGTGATCGCACTGACGCTGGGGATTCGTAGCAGCGACTTCAGGGTTTCGAGGGCTTCGGACTGATGAGCTTGCAGATATTGAACAACGGTTTGCATGGGAAACTTTCGGAGCGGAAGGTATGGGATAACGGCCAACGGCTTTCGGTCGAGCTACTGTTTCAGAGACACTGGCAGGGCGTCGATTTTGGCGGCGAGGATGAAATCGTTTTCGGAGAGGCCGCCGATCGCGTGCGTGTAGAGTTCGATGGTCACGTTGCGATACCGCTCGATGTGGACGTCGGGGTGATGGCCGTCGCACTCGGCCACGCAGGCGACGTGATTCAAGAAGTTCATTGCGGCCATGTAGTTCTTCACGACCCACGATTTGCGGATGCGTTCGTGATTCGCGGACAATTCCCAGCTGGTCAGATGTTTGATCTGAGCCTCAGCCTCGGCGGAGGTCAGCTTCGGCACGCCCCCTTCGCAGGGAACACACTGTTTGCTGCGGAGTTGATCACAGGTTTGGATTGAAACGCTCATAAGATATTCCAGTCGGTTGTTGCAAAACGAGTACGACACGTTAGCGAGTGGCTGAGTTCAACGACGGATCACTCGCTGGCTCATCGTGCTGATTCTGTCGAGGTAAAAGGGTTTTCAAAAAGTTCACGCCAGTATCTCGCGGACGACATTTCCATGCACGTCGGTCAGGCGAAAATCTCGACCGCCGAAGCGGAAGGTGAGTCGTTCGTGGTCGATGCCGAGTTGATGCAGCAGCGTCGCTTGCAGGTCATACGGCGTGACGATGTTTTCGATGGCGTGATAGCCGTACTCGTCGGTCGCTCCGTGGATCATGCCGCCGCGAATGCCGCCGCCAGCCAGCCAGAGCGAAAAGCCTTGCGGATTGTGATCGCGGCCGGTGCTCCCTTGGGCGAACGGGGTGCGGCCGAACTCACCGGTCCAGACGACGATGGTGTCGTCGAGCAGTCCGCGATGCTTAAGATCGGCCAGCAGTGCGGAGATCGGTCGGTCGACGATCTCGGCATTCTTTAGATGGTCCCCTTTGATGTTGTCGTGTGAGTCCCACGGCGAAACAAAGCGGATGCCTCCGACGCAGGTCAACTCAACGAACCGCACGCCTCGTTCCAACAGCCGCCGAGCCAGCAGGCACTGTCGAGCGTACCGAGCTTCAAACGTATTCGCTGAATTGCAGCCGTACGCTTCGAGCGTTGCCGGTGTCTCGTCCTTGAAGTCGGCCACTTCGGGGACCGAGCGTTGCATCGCAAAGGCGAGTTCGTAATTGCGGATGGCCGATTCGATTTGTTCCTCGCCACTGCCGATTTGTCCCGCGAAGTTGCGGTCAGTCTCGGCGATGAACCGCAGTTTGTTGAGCTGCTGGCCGGGCTTCGGTTCGTCGGGTTGGATGTTATCGACGACCGGCGTATTCAAGCCGACGTGAAACAGTGACGCCTCGTGAATCGCTGGCAGGAAGCCGCTTGAATAATTCGCAATGCCGCCGAGCGGCAACTGTCCGCCGTTGACGACGACATAGCTTGGCAAGTTCGCCGATTCGCTGCCGAGTCCATACGAAATCCAAGATCCCATGCTGGGATGTCCCGTCAATGGATGCCCGGTGTGCAGCATGTAGCAGGACTGCGCGTGTTCACCGAACGGCGTCTGCATCGAACGGATCACGCACAGGTCATCGACGTGCTGAGCGATGTGCGGAAACAAACTGCTGACAGGCATCCCGGAATCGCCGTAGTTCTTGAACGTGAACGGCGAACCGAACGTCGAGCCGTTGTTCTCGAATTGTGTCGTCTCGATTTTCATTTTGAACGGCTGGCCGTGCTCGGCGGTCAGCCGGGGTTTCGGATCGAACGAATCAACCTGCGATACGCCGCCGTCCATGAACAGCATCACGATGCGTTTGGCCTTCGGAGCGAAATGCGGGGGGCGGAGCGAGGAGCTTGGAACATCAGCCTGTGCATGATCAGCCAAGAATCCTCGAAGGGCGAGCGCACCGAAGCCCATCGCGCTCCGATGGAGAACGTCTCGGCGAGTCAGGCGTCGTTGGTTGACCATCGCTTTGTCCTTATCAACGCAGGTACAAAAACTCTTTCATGTTGATCAATGCGTGAGCCAAATCGTGCCAGAGGTTTTGGTCGGTCTGCCAATGGTCGCGGGCGATGCCGAGCAGGATCGCTTGAGACTTCAGAAAGGCGAAAGTGCGATCCCTCTCGGTCTCGGTCACCGGTCGAGAGAACAGAATCAGCCACAGCGATTGCAAGCGAGCCTCTGGAGTTGGCAGCGAGCGCACGCAATCGTCAGTGCTTGAAACGTCTTGCTGAAGGCGTCGATCTGCGCGTCGACGACGACGATCTCTTCGTTCTTCACGTCGATCGGAGTCGGGTAGAACTCGACGAAGCGAAACCAGCCGGTGCCGATCGGGGATTCGTTGATGCCGAGTGTTGGATTTCCGCGCGGAGGCAGCAGGTCGCCCGCCAAGTGCTCGCGCACGAGGCGATCGTACGGCAGATCGCCGTTGAAGGCCCGGACCAGGTAGTCGCGGTATCGCCAGGCGTGAGGGATCAGTGGATCGTGTTCGGAGCCGTGTGTGTCGCTGTACCGGATGAGGTCCATCCAGTGTCGCGCCCAGTGCTCGCCGAAGTACGGCGATGCAAGCGTGCGATCGACGAGTTTGTCGAAAGCATCCGGCGATTCATCGGCCACGAAGTGTTCCAGCTCGTTTGGTGCGGGGGGCAGCCCGGTCAATACGAACGACAATCGCCGCGCCAGTGACCAGCGATCGGCATCGCGCGACGGTGCGAGTCCTTCGGACTTCATACGCGCAAGCAGGAATCGGTCGACTTGTGTGGACGACTCTCCGCGATCATTGGGGACCGCCGGTCGTTTGGCTGGTTGCCAACACCAGTGCTTCCGCCGTTCGGAAAGCTTCTCGGTCCACGAACCGCCGCCCCGTTCGGTATCCAGCGAGTCGCGAGGATCGATCGCCCCGCGTGAGACCCAGTCGACGAGCACCGCGATTTCTTCGTCCTTGAGTTTCTCGTCGGGGGGCATCTGCAAGTCTTTGTTCGTGCGCCGTACGGCTTTGATGAGCAAACTCTCGTCTGGCTTGCCGGGGACAATCGCTGTGCCGGAATCGCCTCCTTTCACCCAGCCGCTGCGCGAATCGAGCGACAAGCCACCTTGCAGTTCTTTCGCTCGATGGCTGTGGCACTCGTAACAGCGACGATCCAGTAATGGCTGCACTCGCTGCCGAAAATAATCCGCATCATCAGCGCGACTGGTTCGATTGTGGACCAGCAGAAGCACGACAAACAGAACGATTCGCCAACGACCAACCAACGGCATTCTCCTTCGAAACATCTCTACATTTTCAGCCGCTCGATCAGAAACACGGTGGCGTTGGTGTACTTCGGAGTTGGTCCGCCGTTGTAAGTCATGTGACATTCCACGCCGACGCTCTTGAGCGTCTCCATCAGCATCAGGCCGAGCATTGGGGAATGCGTCGGGTCGGGATGTTCTTCGCCCTTCTTGGCTCCGGCAACGCCGCCGTAGAACAAGCCGATCGCGGGATCGTCCTTCGTCACATGTGACATCGGAGAATATTCCTTGATCCAATCAGCGATCTTCTCTCGCCGCTGGTTCACTTCGTCGAGGTTCTTCAGACCGAAAGCGTGGGCGCCGTAGCTGTAGTTCGGCATCCATTCGCGAAGCGGGATTGGGTCGAGGGTCACTTGAGCGCCATTCACCGCTGCGCAATACAAGCGAGTCGATTCGCGTGCGATCGGGTCTTCGCTTTTCGGGTCCGCGAGGTCGTCGTGGAACGCCAGCCACAACGACGAGCAGCCTCCCGCTGAACCGCCGGTCGCGCCGATGCGAACTTTGTCGATGTTCCACTCTTTGGCCTTCGAACGGACGAACTGCAAGGCTCGAGCGGCGTCATGCAACGGAGCCTTCACTGGCGGCTCCACTTTGTCGTCAATGCCATTCTTCACATAGCGGTAGTTGATTGCCGCGACGGAGATGCCTACTTCCAGATACGGCTTCACGTTGAAGCCCGTTTTACTGCCCCCTTGCCAGCCTCCGCCGTGAATGTAGAAGACGAGCGGAGTCGGTGTGTCTGACTTCGCTTGATAGAAATCGATCACTTGCCGTTCGTGCTTGCCGTAGGGGACATCGGCGTGCGTTGGCGGCACGACATTCATCGGCGGTGCTTTGACCGCTGGCTTCGGCGAATCTTTCTTCTCGGTTTTGGTCTCTTGAGCCCAACCGACCAGATCGGACAAGCCAACGATCATCAACAAGTAAAGGACACCGCGAGTGGACATGTGCGGAACTCCGTTGAAAAAAGGTTCGTAAGTTAAATCCGTCTCATCGGATTTCGATCAGCTCGACCAGAAAGTGCAGCGTCGCTTTCGGAGGAATGTCTGGCGGAGCTCCACGGTTGCCGTAGCCGAGGTCCGATGGGATCTGCAATTGGATCATGCCGCCGGCACCGACAAGCTGCATTCCTTCCGTCCAACCTTTGATGACTTGGTTCAGACCGAACGAGATGTCTTCGTTGCGCCGGTAGGAACTGTCAAACACCGTCCCGTTATCCAGCCAGCCGTGATAGTGGACTCGCACCGAACTGTTCGCCTTGGGATTGGCTCCGGTGCCCCGGCGAAGGATGCGGTATTGCAGTCCGGATGCGGTCGCCGTGAACGACGTCGCCGCGTCTTTGTCGATTCGCCCCGCCCCTTTGGGAAGCTCGGGAAACGGAACGTCTTTGGATTTTGAAGTGATCAAGCTGGACTCCTCTTAAAAGCAAAGGTCAAGGACACATCACCTTGGCAACTCGCGCGGTGATTTCTGAGACGAGTTCTACCGGCAACGGCCCGCGAGCGGCAGCCTTCAGGTTCTCCGCCAGATGAGCGAAGTTGCAGGTGCCGACGATCGTTGTGTGGCAGTGCAGATGCGAGAGCGTGTATCGCAGGATGAGTTCCGCCGCAGTCATGTCGTTGGGACGCAGTTCTTCGAGTCTGGCTTTTTCCCAAACCTCATTGAGCGCCGGTCGCTGGATTTCCGCATCGGGACCACCTTGACCGATCCCGCCTCGCAGAATGATGCCGGCACCTGACTCGCCGGCTCGACAGATGAGATCGTGATGCTGCGGGGCCAGACAGGAATACGGAATCTGAAACGTGTCGAACACACCCAGCTCGATCAACGCCGAGAGATTCGGCAGAGAACTGGACGCTCCGATGAACCGGACCAGACCCTGATCCCGAAGATTGGCCAGGAGGTCAATCAACCCCTCACGTTGCAGAGTCTCCGCATCGCCACCGTGGAATTGCAGAACGTCTACATAATCTGTGCGCAACCGCTGGAGGCTCGTTTCCAGATTCCGCCGAATGACATCCGGCTTCCAGACGTGATCGAGTTCCAGATGATCCTCGCGTTGCGTGTAAACACACCCGCATTTGGTGGCGAGATAAAACTCACGGCGACGTGATCCGATGAAGCGACCGATCCGCTCTTCGCTGGCCCCATAATCGGGTGACGTGTCGATGAAATTGATCCCCGCATCCAGTACGGCATTCAGAAACCGCTCGGCATCGTGATCGTTCACCACCCGAACGCCCCAAGTCCGCGGCCCCCGCAGTCCCATGCTGCCGTAACCAAGTTGCGTAACAGCCAGCCCCGTGTTTCCAAGAATTCGGCGATTCACCATGATGGGGTTTTACTTGGCGTCTTGCTTTTTCCGTGCAGAAAGAAATTCGTCTCCGGCGTTCCAAGTCGGCAGTTGGTCGGCGTTCGCCACGTTGCGTGCGATGTCGAGCATGAATTCGGCCAACACGACAAAGCCGGAGAAGTCCCAGTTGGTTTGGAATTCGTCCTGCGGTGAGTGGTATGCCTTGTCGGTGAAATCCTTGTGAGCCTTGGTTGCGAAGTCGTCTGGCTGGCCTTTGATCTTCATCCCCGATCCGATGGAGAACGCGGGGACGCCTGACTGTGCCATCGAGAAATGGTCCGAGCGGTAGAAGATTCCCAGGTGAGCTCGCTGGTCGGTTTCGATCAGCAAGTGATTCTTCTCAGCCGCGGCTTTGACGATCGGCCAGGCGGTCGTGCGGTCGGCGCCGGTGACGACGACTGACTCTGGAACGCCCAGTGGCAGGATCATGTCCATATTCAGATTGAGCGCGGTCTTGCTCAGGGGGATGAGCGGATTCCGAGTGTAGTACTTGGAGCCGAGCAGTCCTTTCTCTTCGGCAGTGACGGCCAGAAACACAGCCGATCGTTTGGGCTTCGGCGATTGTGCGGACCATGCCCGGGCCAGCTCGACGAGCAGTCCGCAGCCGGTGGCGTTGTCCGCCGCGCCGTTGTAGATCGTATCGCCGAGAACCGGCTTGCCGATGCCGAGATGATCCCAGTGCGCCGTGAAGACGATCGCTTCGGATTTCAGTGTCGGATCGCTCCCTTCCGCCTGACCGACGACGTTGTGACTGACGAAGTTCTCGACGCGCGTGGGAATGTTGGCTTTCAGATTCACGCCAAGCGAGTAGGGCTTGAAGCCTTTGGTGTCGGCGGCCTTTAAGGCGTCGTCGACGTTGCGGCCCGACAGACCGAGCAGCTTGTCCCCCGCGGTTCGCGAGAGCCATCCGGCGAAGGCCAGCGCAGGTTGATTGGGTTCCCGCTTGAGCTGCGCACTCTCTAATCGTCGCACGACGGAGTACGGATACCCCGCCGTCTCATTTGTATGGATGATGAAGCAGGCCTTCGCGCCTCGCCGAGCCGCTTCTTCGAACTTGTACGTCCAGCGTCCGTAGTAGGTCAGGGCCGTGCTGCTGAAGAATTGCGGATCGCTCGACGGCGGCTCATTTGTGAAGAGGACGACAATCTTCCCCGTCACATCGACTTCCTGATAATCGTCCCATCCAAACGCCGGCGCGGTGATGCCGTGTCCGACGAAGATGGCTTCGGCATCGAACGCTGCGTCGCCTGTTTGCGTTTGACTCGTCCCCGCGAAGCCCTCTTCGCACGGGATGTCGAGCGTGGTTCCGGCCTTCACTGCTTGAAGAGTGGACTTTGGGCTGGTGATGACGCGCACGAGCGGCACCGGTTGGAAGTACGAGTCTCGCTCGCCGATCGGCTTCAGTCCCACCCTCTCGAACTCGTCGGCGAGATACTCCGTCGTGAGCACTTCGCCGTTAGTTCCTGGTTCCCGGCCTTCGAACTTGTCGCTCGCCAATTGAGCGACCGCAGACTTGATCCGGTCTGCCGAGATCTCGCCCGCAAAAGATGCGGGAACGACAAACAACACAACGAGCCCCGCAAGTTCTCTCATCGCACGAATCATCCAAGAAGTCCTTAAGCCGGGATTATGAAAACGATATCCGTTGAACCACTCACAGAATATAACCCAGCGATGCTCGTTCAAGAATTGCAAGCGTGAAATCGTCGTTGGTCGCTCGTTGAAGTCGTCAGGCAATGTTCGGGACACCAGATTATGAGTCTGATTCGAGTTGTCGTGTGTTATTGGCTCATTGCTCAGCACTTGCTGACAGCCGCGCCGCCGGAAGCGGTGAGAGAAGTCGAGTTGCAACGCGACCTCGTCGGCTATTGGAAACTGCAAGGAGACTGCCGTGACTCATCGGGGCGGAACAATCATGGCGTGAATCACGGTGTCGATCTGCAGACCGGTCGCTTCGATGGACGCTCCGCTTACGTCGAAGTCCCGAGTCATAAGTCGCTGCAACTGGGACAAGGGGACTTCGCGATCTCCGCTTGGGTCCACACCGACCCGATCGTCGATGACACGCTGGGGGATGTTTTCAGCTGGTACGATCCGCAGGCTCGACGAGGTGTGACGTTAAACCTCAAAGCCAGTTCCGGAGGCTATCAGTCTTCGGGAGATGACCGGCACGTTCACTTCGGCATCGATAACGCGAAGCTCGGCAAGTGGCAGGATTGCGGTCGCCCCAGTCCGACCAGCAACTATGTCAGCAATTCACTGACCGTGTTCAACGGACAATTGTATGCCGCCAACATCGACGCGCAGAACGAAGCCGACTGGTGTCATGTCTTTCGCTATGCCGGCGGCCAGCAGTGGATCGACTGCGGACGTGTCGGTTCGCGAAAAACGACCGGCGTGATGGGGCTTATCGTCCATCAAGGGCACTTGTACGCGGGGACGTCCACCTACGATTGGACTCGCGTCTTCTCCGGCGAGTACGAGCCCGCTCGGGTCTATCGCTATGAAGGGGGAACGACGTGGACCGATTGCGGTCAGCCCAGCGAGATGCTGCGGATCAACTGCATGGCGACCTATGGCGGAAAACTGTACGTCGGCGGTGATCGCGGCTTGCCCCCGCCCGGCGAGAAGCAGTGGACCGGCCGGCCGTATCGGGTCTATTTCTGGGAGGGTGGGACGAAATGGTCCATCGCCGGCAGCTTGCCCGCTGATCCGCCGAAGAACTGTTACCCCCACGCGATGGCGGTTCACGACGGCAAGTTGTATGTCGGCTACCCGAACGTCTACGCCTTCGACGGACGCACGTGGGAATTCACCGGCACGCCGATCGGCCACACACCGCTCGATCAGAAGCCGTTTCTGCAAGTGCATTCGCTGGAGGTCTTTCGCGGCAAGCTGCTGGCCGGCATGTGGCCGGAAGCGCGGGTCGTCGAGCATCAAGGTGGCGAACGATGGATCGATCGTGGTCGCCTGGGAGATGGCACGGAGATCAACGCGCTGACCGTCTACAACGGCAAGCTCTACGCCGGAGCGATTCCGCGCGGCGAAGTTTCGCGGTACGACGATGAGCGAGGTTGGACGTCGTTGCACAAATTCTTCTCGCCCCCCGGCTGGGAACCCGGCCCGCCAACCGACCCTGTACGAGCCGAGATTAACAATTGGACGCGAGTCACCAGCCTGACCGTTTATCAAGGATTGCTCTTCGCGAGCATCGGCAGTTGCACCAGCGCCATGCAGGACGCTCCCGCCGGCGTACGTGGCAGCGTCTACTCCCTGAAGGCCGGCGAGTGCCTTTCGTACGACGAAGACCTCGGCCCCGGCTGGAAGCATCTCGTCGCTCAGCGTCTTGGCGGAGAACTCCGGCTCTATGTCGCTGGTCGAATGGTGGCAAAGTCCACGCCATTCTCGTCCGAGGACTATGACCTCACAACCAATCAGCCGCTCCGGATCGGCTCCGGTGAGCAAGACTTTTTCACGGGGCAGATTCGTGAAGTGCGGCTCTACCGTCGCGCGTTGACCGAACCGGAGGTTCAAACCCTGTCACGGACTTCGCCTCCGCGGTGAGGTTGCTAAAGTTCCCACATCTTTTTGAGGATCAATTCCATGAATTTGCTTCAGACCAATTGCCGGGCTTTGAGTTTGTTCGTCGTGTTCGCTCTGACCGATGGCTTCGCAGACGACACAAAGGTTCGCACGATTCACCAACAGCCATGCTTTGTCGTCTTCACGAAACAAGTGGAGTTGGCCGTTACGGAATTCGGCGGGCACATGGCTCCGGTGACGTTCTTCCGCGACTCGGACAAGCCGGTACGACCATACTATGTCAGCCCGTGGCAGGATGAGAAACCGACAGCGATGCCCGTTCCTGTTTTAGTTCCGCTGAGAGGCGACTTTTTCTGCATGCCATTTGGAGGCAACTCGGATGAAGTCTCCGGTGAGAAACATCCGCCACATGGCGAGATCGCCGGAGCGAAATGGAAGCATGTCAGCACGAAGAAGTCGGGGGACGTGACGACGCTCACGCTGTCGATCGACACGCAAGTGCGTCGCGGCCGAGTGACCAAGGAACTCTCGCTGATCGATACTCAGAACGTGATCTATTCACGGCACACGATCGACGGCTTTGCCGGTCGCGTGCCGCTGGGACATCACGCGACGCTCGCGATGCCGGACAAAGAGGGAACCGTGCGGCTCGCGGCCAGTCCGTTTCGATTCGGCATGACGTATCCCGGCACGTTCAGCGATCCGAAGCAGCGGGAGTATCAATCGCTGTTACCCAACGCGAAGTGGACAACACTGACCAAAGTTCCGGTCGCCTGGAAAGGGGAGCCGGATGCGGATCTCACTAAGTTGCCGGCTCGGCAGGGGCACGCCGATTTGATTCAGCTCGTCAACGAACCTTGGGAGAAAACGAACGGCCCCGCCTGGATGACCGCCACGTTTACCGAAGCGGGATATCTGTGGTTCTCCCTGAAAGACCCAGCCGTGTTGAGCAGCACGGTCTTCTGGATTGAGAACCACGGACGACACGGACATCCCTGGAACGGACGCAACAATTGCCTGGGCCTCGAAGACGTGACCGCACACTTTGCCGACGGACTGGCGGCGTCGATGCGCGAGAACATTTTGAGCAAAGAAGGGATCGCTACCACGATCGAACTGAAGGCTACGCAGCCGACGACAGTGAATTACATCCAGGGCGCAGTCAAGATTCCCGACGGCTTTGAGATGGTCAAGACGCTCGAATTCGCGACGGGGCAGGTCACGTTCGTCTCGACGAACGGCCAGCGCGTGACTGCGCCGGTGCGCCACGACTTCCTGAAAACAGGCAAGCTATAAGTCAGGGGATGATTGTCTTAGTCAAACGAGCTGGCAAAAAATCGGGGGTAAAAAATGAGACCGCCAATTTCCGCGCGAGCACGCATTTGTTACCCCGATTTTGTGCCTGCCAAGTGCATCATTGTTGCAGCCCCGAAACCTCGAAAAATCAAACGAGATCAACTCATGAAACACACATTTTGGTGTCTGTTTACCAGCACGTTGCTCTGCTTGTTGGGATGCGGCAAGTCGGACGATACCGTCAAACCGTCGGGCGCGTTGCCGACCGTCGTCGCTCCCGTGACATCGAAGGGAACGATCGGCGTCTCGCTGCTGACGCTCGACAACCCGTTCTTCAAGGTCATCGGCGACAACATCACGGCCGAAGGTAAGAAACTCGGTTACGAAACGATCGTGGTCAGCGGCGATAAAGATGTCGCCAAGCAGAGCAATCAGATCAAAGACTTCATCGTTAAGAAGGTGAGCGCGATTGTACTCAGCCCGTGCGATTCCAAGTCGATCATTCCGGTCATCCAAGAAGCGAACGAAGCAGGGATTCCGGTCTTCACCGTCGATATCCCCTGCAACGAACCGGGCGTGAAGATCGCCACCCAAGTCGCGACTGACAATTACGGCGGCGGCAAAGAAGCGGGGCACGCGATGATCGAGGCACTCGGCGAAGCGGGAGGCAAGGTTGCGATCCTGCACTTCAAGCAGGCGGAATCTTGCTTGCTCCGCGTGAAAGGTTTTCGTGAGGTCATCGATGCACACAACCAGTCAGCTGCCTCGAAGATTGAGCTGGTCACCGAACTCGAAAGCGGCGGAGCGAAGGATCAGGGCTACAAGGCCGCCGAGGATTCGCTCCAAGCTCACGCCGATCTGCGAGGCATCTTCGCAATCAACGATCCCGCCGCGCTGGGTGCGCGAGCCGCTCTGGAGAAGGCCGGCAAAGCGGATCAAGTCTTGATCGTCGGTTTCGACGGCCAGCCGGAAGGAAAGCAGGCGATCAAAGAGGGCAAGATCTACGCGGACCCAATTCAGTTTCCCGACAAGATGGGAGTCGAAATCGTCGCCGCCATCGTGAAGCACTCAAAGGGCGAAGAACTCCCGCCACAGATGCTGATCCCGACGAGCCTGTATCGCAAAGCAGACGCCGAAGCGGACCCGGATCTGAAGTGATCCGTTGGCTTCTCACTCTTGGTGTCCTTGGCAATCTTCGGTTTGAACGCGAATCATTTTGGACAGAAGGTCGCCAAGGGCGCGAAGAGAAGTCGACGCGATCTGTGCAGTCGTTCGTTGTCTCGGTTTTTCCTTTTATACAGAGATAGAACTCATGAGCGATTCACAGAACTTCTTGCCTGAGCTGGTTGGCTCGATGTCGCAGGGAGCGGCGGGGAATCCGACGGTGGCGATGATGGAAGCGGCGTTTGCTCATCACGGATTGCACTGGCGGTACATCAACATGGAGGTGACTCCCGAAGAGTTGGGAACGGCCGTGCGAGGTGCTCGCGCGATGGGCTTTCGCGGATTCAATTGCAGTCTGCCGCACAAGGTGACGGTCATCTCGCATCTTGATGGGCTTGGGGAATCGGCCGCCGTGATGGGAGCCGTCAACTGCGTCGTCCGTCGCGGCGACCAATTGATCGGTGAGAATACCGATGGCAAAGGTTTCCTTAAATCTTTGACGTCGGCCACTGATCCGCGAGGAAAATCGGTGGTGATGTTCGGAGCCGGCGGTGCGGCAAGAGCGATTGCTGTCGAATTGGGGCTGGCAGGAATTCGGCAGATCATCGTGGTGAATCGCTCCAAATCGCGCGGTGCCGAATTGGTCGAACTGCTGCGCAGCAAGCTGCAGCTCAATGCCGAGTTGGCTGTGTGGAATGGCGATTATGCAATTCCCGCCGGAACGGACGTTGTGATCAACGCGACATCGATCGGACTTTACGACGCGGAGGCTCGGCTGAACTTGGATATCAACTCGTTGAAGCCGGGGATGGTGGTCGCGGATGTGATTGGCAATCCGCCGCACACGCGGTTGATTCGGGACGCGACCGAGCGTGGCTGCATCGCGCTCGATGGATTGGGGATGCTGGTGAATCAAGGGATTGTCGGCGTGCAGTATTGGACCGGCATCGAGCCCGATGCGGCGGTGATGCGGCGAGCGTTGGAACGGGCGCTCGGATTATGAAGTGATCTCTGCGCTCGGTCATATCTCGGTGGTGTCCGCACTCACTCAGCAAAGGAGAGCAGTTCGTGGCCGAGGATTCCACAGAGGCACGACGGGACACAGAGGACTTGGCATGACGATGATGACTGCTTCCGCACCGCTGTTGAAAATGCACGGTATCGTGAAGTCGTTTCCCGGAGTGCAGGCACTGCGTGGTGTGAACGTGTCGCTGATGGCTGGCGAAGTTCTGGCGTTGCTGGGTGAAAACGGAGCCGGCAAGAGCACGTTAATGAAAGTGCTCGGCGGAGCTTTCCGAGCCGATTCGGGTGTGATTGAGATCGATGGTGTCGCGCAGCACTTTGCGTCGCCGCAGGACTCACGCCAGGCTGGCGTGGCCGTCATCTATCAAGAATTCAATCTCGTTCCCGGTTTGACGGCCTGTGAGAACATCTTTCTCGGACAAGAGCCGACTCGCGCAGGTTTTGTCGCGCAGGCCCAGGAACGGCGACAAGCGACCGAATTGTTTCAGCGTCTCGGAGTCGAAGTCGATCTCGATGCTCCGTGCCGGCGTCTGACGACGGCGCAGCAGCAACTCGTCGAGATCGCCAAGGCGCTCGCGTTTCAAGCCCGCATCATTGTCATGGACGAACCGAGCGCCGCGCTCACGTCGCACGAGGTCAGCCGGTTGTTCGCGATCATCGAGGAGCTGAAGCGGCAAGGGATCGGCGTCGTCTACATCAGTCATCGACTGGATGAAATCTTCACGATCGCTGATCGAGTGACGGTGCTTCGCGACGGCATGAATGTTGGCGAGCGGCCGATTGCCCAAGTCACCCGGCAAGAGCTGATCGAACTGATGGTCGGCCGCGAGTTGAGCGATGAGTTTCCGAAGCGTGCCATCACGATCGGTCCGCCACGCTTGGAAGTCACCGGCTTGCGGCGTGGCCGCGCCGTGCGTGAGGTGTCAATCTCGGTGAAGCGCGGCGAGATTGTGGCTTTGACCGGATTAGTCGGAGCCGGTCGCACGGAAACCGTGCGGCTGATTTTCGGGGCTGATCCGCGCGAAGCGGGAGAGATCCGGCTTGACGGACGTTTGCTGGCGATTCGCTCGCCGCGCGATGCGATTGCCGCCGGCATCGGATTGCTGACCGAGGATCGCAAGCTGCAAGGACTCGTGCTCGGCCATTCGGTGCGTGAAAACTTTGGATTGCCGAACTTGGATTGGCTGACTCGCATGGGCTTCGTGCAACGTCGCCGTGAACGAGACGAATACACGCGGTATGTCGAAACGCTGCGGATCAAAGCTTCCAGCAGTGAACAACGAGCGGGGACTTTGTCGGGCGGGAATCAGCAAAAGGTCGTGCTGGCGAAATGGCTGGCTCGCAATTGCGACGTTCTGATCTTCGACGAGCCGACGCGCGGCATCGACGTCGGCGCGAAGTACGAGATCTATCTGTTGATGAACGAACTGGCCGCGCAGGGAAAGGCGATCCTCATGATCAGTTCTGAGTTACCAGAGGTGTTGGGAATGGCCGACCGGATCCTCGTCTTGCACGAAGGCCGCGTGACCGGCGAGATCCCTGACGCTCGCAATGCGACGCAGGAACAGATTATGAAACTCGCGATCGCGTGAAGCGTCTCGTAGCCACGTTCGCCAGAACGTGGGTTTGTCGTTTGTCGCCGTTTTCCAGGTTCTGGCGAACCTGGCCACAGAATTCTCATGACTCGCAACCTGTCACGAGTGTTGACCGACTACGGCATGATCTTTGTGCTGGCTTTGCTGTGCGCATTCTTCAGCATTGCGACCTACAGCGAGCAATCTCCGACCGGGGAAGCGGCAGCGAGACAAGTGGCAGCGGCGCTCATTGCGAACTTCGGCAAGGCTCCGCGAGTGTTGATCGCGGCTCGCGATCAGGCGGATGAAACGCTGTTTGCGAACAAGCTCGAAGCTGCCTTGTCGGCCAGCGGGGCGAAGTTGTTGGCGGTGGTGAAAGGAGAACCGAGGGACGCTCGCGCGGCGCTTCAGAAAATCGTGTCGGAGGGCCAGTCGCTGGACGTGATCGCTGGCACGCGCACAACGGCCGCATGGCTGGTCTTTGCGGATTTGAAAGCCGAGTTCCCGACGCTTGGTGATCCGCAGTTGGTGCAACCACGAACCGAGAAGTGGCCGAACTTTTTGAAGTCGGAGAATCTGGTCAATATCGCCAATCAGATCGCAGTAATCGCGATCATCGCGATCGGGATGACGATGGTGATCATCACCGGCGGGATCGACCTTTCGGTCGGCAGCTTGATTGCCCTGTCGGCGGTGCTGGCCGCGCGGTTCATCCGCGATTACGCGGGAGCCGAACAAGCCTCCGCGCTCGGCATGACTTTGGCTGGCAGCGCGGCCGTGCTGATTTGCGGACTGATCGGTACGTTTTCCGGCGGAATGATCACCGTGTTCGGCATCCCTCCCTTCATTGTGACGCTGGCAATGATGCTGGTGGGAAGCGGGTTGGCGTACCTCCTCGCGGCCGGTCAGTCAATCTATCAGCTTCCCGATTCGTTCGTGTGGCTCGGCAGAGGCGAAGGTTTTGCGCGGATCCCGAACGCCGTACTGTTGATGCTGATCCTTTACGGAGCCGCGCATGTGTTGATGTCGCGGATGCGGCTCGGCCGGCATTTGTACGCGGTCGGCGGCAACCGTGAGGCGGCGCGACTCTCCGGCGTTCCGGTGCAGCGCGTGTTGATGTTCGCGTACATCGCGAGCGCCCTGCTGGCGGGACTGGGCGGAGTGATCATGGCCTCGCAACTCAAGAGCGGCTCGGCGACTTACGGCAACATGTACGAGTTGTATGTCATCGCGGCGGTCGTGGTTGGCGGCACGAGCCTCAGCGGCGGCGAAGGCAAAATGTTCGGCACGCTGATCGGAGCCTTCACGATCGCCGTGATTCAAAACGGTATGAATCTGACGAACGTCGAAAGCTACACGCAGAAAGTCGTGCTCGGAGGAGTCATTCTTGGAGCAGTGCTGCTCGATTCTCTGAATGTGTCCGGCGGAGGAAATGATTCCCGGAAGGGTCCCGCGGATGCGTTGAATCGCGGCACGAACGACCGCGCTTCCGGGTAGCTGGGAATCGGTTTCTTGCGAAGGTTCAGTTGTGTCGCCTGGCTCGTGTTGCTGCCGAATCATCATCCGCCGGTGAACCGCGCAAGCCATGCGGGACCAGTGAGTTCACGTGACTGGCGAGTTCCGATATCGTAAATCGAGCAACGGTGAGACAAGCCGTTTCCGTCAGCAACGCAGAATTGTTCACTGTCTGTCAATCGGCCAGCGGGCTCCTTTTTTGGAATGTCCGCTGGCAAACGCTCGTATTAATTCTCAACACATGGGGTTCAACAAATGCTCTCTTCTCACCAGACCTCGCGTCGTCAGTTCCTTCACGGTATCGCCGCAGCAGGAGCCGCAAGCATTCTGCTGCCGTCGCCGAACCGTGCTGTGGGTTATCAGTCGACGAGCGAGCGTCCGGTCTTTGCGACCATCGGATTGCGCAATCAAGGCTGGGCGATTACCAGCAAGTCCTTCGGGTTCGCTGATTTCGCCGCGTTGGCGGACGTCGATGCCAACGTCCTGGCGGAGAACGTCAGCAAGGTGGAAAAGGCTCAAAAGAAGAAGCCTGATGCCTACAAGGACTACCGCAAGATCCTCGATCGGAAAGATATCGATGCGGTGATGATTGCCACGCCCGATCATTGGCACACGAAGATCGCCGTCGAAGCGATGCTTGCGGGCAAAGACGTGTATTGCGAGAAGCCGCTCACGCTGACCATCGCGGAAGGGAAGCTGATCGAAAAAATTGTCAAGCAGACCGGCCGAGTCTTTCAGGTCGGAACGATGCAGCGAACCGAAAGTGATCTCCGTTTCCTGAAGGCGATCGCGCTCGTCCGAGACGGCCGCATTGGCACGGTGAAGAAGGTGACGTGCGGCATCGATCGAATGGAGTCATCACCTGTCATTCCGGAAGTGGCTGTCCCGGAGCACATTGATTGGGATTTCTGGCTCGGCCCAGCCCCCAAGGTCTCGTATCGAGCTTTGCCAGAATTGCGAAAAGGTTATGGAGGCGGCGTGCCGCTCTACAGCAACTGTCACTATTCGTTCCGCAACTGGCACGAGTACTCCGGCGGCAAGCTGACCGACTGGGGAGCCCATCATGTGGACATCGCCTGCTGGGCGCTCGGTGCCACTGAGACCGGGCCGAGCAAGGTCACTCCGGTCGAGTACAAATTGCCGATTGAGTACAAAGACGGCCACCCCACGGTTGCCGATCAGTACAACGCGGCAACTCAATTCACCATCCGCGTCGACATGCCCAACGACGTGGAGTTGACCATCACCAGCGAAGGGGACAACGGCATTCTGTTCGAGGGGACGGAGGGTCGCTTCTTCGTCAATCGCGGCAAACTTACGGGCAAGCCAGTCGAAGACCTGAAAGACAAACCGCTGCCGGACGGCGCGATCGAAACAGTCTACGGCGGCAAGGTCAGTGCGAATCACACCGCCAACTTCATCGAGGGGATGAAAGCACGCAAGCAGCCGATCTCCGATGTCTGGTCGCATAACCGGATGCTTGAGATTTGTCATCTTTCGAACATCGCCATGCGTTTGAATCGCGAAGTCAAATGGGACCCGGTCAAACGCGAAATCATCGGAGATGCCCAGGCAAACTCATTCCTCGGCCGCGAAAACCGCAAAGGATTCGAAATCCAGATGTAGGCATGGGATGGCAATCACGGCGACGACGATTCCGCGGCAATGCAGAACAGATGTTTCTCGCCGCGAATGAGAAGTCGATTCGAAGCTGGCACCGGCGAGCCGATGACGGACTCGTCCATGTTGTTTTCGGAGAGCAAAATGAACTTGTCGTTGGCGATGCTGGCGACAAACACGGCGCCATCTTCCCGCGGAGCAAAAAGCTTGTCTCCAGCGACGAGCGGCGAGGCGTAGTAGTTGGCTCGGCTCTTTGGAAACGCGCCCGACCAAATCGTCTTACCGGTCGCAGGGGCGATGCTGGCAACCCCGCCGTGATCGCCGACCAGGATCACTTGGCCTTTGTAGGCGACAGGTGTCGGGACGAACGTGCCGACGTCGTCGCGACGCCAGACATGATTGGTCTGCGTGACGTCCCCGGATCCGGTCAATCGAATTCCGTGCAGTCGGGGGATGCCGCGATCGTTCCGGCCGTAAGCGATCACGGCGATGTCTCCAACGATGACCGGCGTCGCGATTGCCGGCCACAACTTGTTGGCATCCGGATTGAAGTCGCCGCATGACCAGGTGACCTTCCCGTCGGTCGAGTCGTGCATCGTGAGATGCTCAGCTCCCCAAACCAAGATTGACTCCTGGCCCTGATGCTGAATCACCAGCGGCGTTGAGTAGCCGTGATCGCACTCCGTTGGCGTTTTGTAATTTCGTGCAACCTTCCAAGCCATCGCCCCTGTCTCTTTGTCGAATGCCGCCAACCACGATTCTCCTTGATGCATCCGCACCATGATGACGTAATTCTCAGTCAACACGGGCGAGGTGCCGTGATCCCAAAACAAAGTATCCTTGCCAAATCGTTCTACGAGATCGGTCTTCCAGCGAACTTTTCCGTTGAGATCCACCGCCGCGAACGTGCCACTTTTGAAGAAGACGAAGACCGCTTTGCCATCGGTGACCGGCGACGCATTGCTTCCCGAACCGTTACGGTGCTTGCCCGCGTTCTCTTTTCCAAAGGCCGTTCGCCATTTCTCGCGTCCGTTCAAGTCATAGCATAGCAGCGCGTCGTTTCCGTCGGCGGGGGAAGTCAAATAGATCATCCCACTGAGCAAGATCGGCGTCGAACACCCTTTGCCCGGCAGCGGAGTCCGCCAGAGATATTTTTCAGCGCCGAAAGATACGGGATAACTTCCCCGTTCAACGCTTCCATTCCCCAGTGGCCCGCGCCATGAACGCCAATCCACGATGTCGGCGGCGAAACCCGCGTGTCCGGCGAAAAAAAACATCCCCGCCGCCGCAATCAGAAATTTGTTTGTCATCGTTGTCGAAATCCTTGGAATGAAGTGCGACGCAAAAACAGGGGGTCAGGATACCGAATCCAACGGCGGCGCGACTAGCAGTCGCGATGGCGGAATCATTTACCCGCCAACTGCACCTTGCGTGTTCACGAACAGCGAGTACACCGAAGTGCTGCCGCACATGAATAGGCGATTACGGTGGCGACCACCAAAGCACAGGTTGGCGCAGCGTTCGGGGAGATCGATGCGGCCGATGAGCGTCCCTTGCGGATTGAAGATGGCAACACCGTCGAGACCCTCTTTGCCCATGCCCCAACCGACCCACAGGTTGCCATCCACATCGACTCGCAGCCCGTCCGGAGTGCCGTCCGGTTCGGCGGTGATCAGCGTGCGGCCGTTGGATAACTCGGTGCCGTTCTTGCTGACCTCATAGACGCGAATCACGCGCGGCGAGACGCCGGCCACGACGATGTAAAGTTGTGATTCATCCGGCGAAAACGCGAGGCCGTTGGGGCGTTCGACGTCGCCTGCCACCATCGTTAACTTCCTGGTGTTTGGATCCCAGCGATAGACGTTGGTCGGTAATTGCTGCTTCGCGATTTGCCCTTCGTAAAAGCCCAGCAGGCCGAACGGCGGATCGGTAAACCAGATCGAGCCATCCGACTTGCACACGACATCGTTCGGTGAATTGAGCGGCTTGCCATCGAACTGATCGGCGATGACCGTGATCGAGCCGTCGTATTCGGTGCGTGTCACCCGCCGCGACTCATGTTCGCAGGTGACAAGTCTCCCTTGTCGGTCGCGCGTGTTGCCGTTCGAGTTATGCGACGGCTTGCGAAAGACGCTGACGGCCCCAGTCTCTTCTTCCCACTTCAAGATCCGATTGTTGGGAATATCGCTCCACAACAGATACCGACCATCGCCAAACCAAACCGGTCCTTCGCTCCAGCGTAGACCGGTCGCAATCCGTTCGACCTTGGCGAGGTTCAGCCGATACTTCGTGAAGCTCGCATCGATGATCTTGATCCGCGGATCGGGATACCGCTGACTCGGTTCCCAGTCGGCCTTGATCCGAGACATCACGGTGAGCCCCGACAACAGACTGCTGGCGATAAACGATCTGCGGTGCATGGTTTTGCTCCGTGGGTTCAATGGCTCATTGCAACGAGTGGTATTGGATAGCTCCGAGGCCATCCATAACAGGTATCCCGCCGGAGTTCACCTGCGAACTTAGAAGCCCGGCACGCGTCATTACGGCTCGTACACCGTCATTCGTAGCGCAGTGCTTCGATGGGATCGAGGCGGCTGGCTCGGCGGGCAGGGTAGAAGCCGAAGAAGACGCCAACGGCGGCCGCGAAGATGAACGCGGCCACGGCCGCTGTGATTGAAACTTCATGTTTCCAGGGTGTCCCGCTGCTGAAGGCGTTGATCAGCGAAACGACTCCGATCGACGTTCCGATCCCCAGCGAGAAGCCGATCACGCCGCCGATGCACGACAGCAAGACCGCTTCGACCAGAAACTGTCGCAAGATGTCGCCGGAACTGGCTCCTACCGCCATGCGGATGCCGATTTCCCGAGTTCGTTCGGTGACCGAGACCAGCATGATGTTCATGATTCCGACACCTCCAACCACCAGCGAAATGCCCGCGATGGCCGAAAGCATCAGCGTGAGCGTGCCGGTGACCACACTGAAGATGTTGGCGATTTCGGTTGTGTTCTGGACGACGTAATCCCGAGGTTCGCCAGGTTGGATGCGATGTCGTTCCGCCAGCAATTGGTCGATTTCGTTTTGAGCTTCGGACATCAATAGCGTCGAACGAGCCGATGCCATGATTGCGTTGACGTTATCGAATTCGGAACCGCTCAGCCGCTTGCGAACGGTCGTGTAGGGCATCAGGACGATGTTGTCCTGATCCTGGCCGACCATGTTGGCTCCCTTTTTTTCCAGCACGCCGATGACTCGAAAGGGGATGTTTTTGATACGGACGCTCTCGCCGATCGGATTCGTCGTCTGAAACAGTTTGGCGACCAAGGTGTATCCGATGACGCAGACTTTGTTCGCGCTGGCGATATCGCGTTGGGTGAAGAACTCACCTCGACGCAGCGGCCAATTACGAACCAACAGGTAATCGCTGCCGACCCCCTGCATGTCCTGCGGGCTGAAGTTGGAGTTCCCGTAGATGACCTTCGCAGAGGCTCCGACGATCGGGGAGGTTGCGACTATCGACGGACAATCGTCCGAGATCGCGGCGGAATCGCGAGCGGTCAACGTGACGGTGGCCTGGGAAAGACCTTCGCGCCGACGGTTGCCTGGAAAGATCACGATCACATTTGTGCCAATGGCTTCGAACTGACCCTGTACGAGCGCACTGGCACTCTGGCCGAGCGACACCATTGTCGTCACGGCCGCGATTCCAATCACCACCCCCAAGACGGTCAGGCTCGCACGCATCTTGTTTTTAGCAAGTGCTCGCAAGGCAACCCGAAGTGTCAGGAACAGGCTCATCGCGTTGACCCCATCGGCAGCGTCTGCACGCCGGTGACGATCGCATCCCCTTTTTTAAGGTTTCCCGCGACCATCTCGGTGAATTGGCTATCGCTGAGTCCAGTCGTGACTTCGACGGCTCGCAGCAGGTTACCCTCTGCAATCCAGACGTGCCGGCGGTGGCGATCTTTCCGAAGTTGCGCACGTTCTTGAGCCGACATTAACTTCTCTGACTGCTGCGTCTCGGCCTGGTCGTCGTTCGGATTCGACTGAGCCTGGCCTTCGAGAATGGGGATGTCCTCTGGACGAACTTGCTTGGCGGTCGGATAGAAACGCAACGCCGAGTTAGGAATCTTGACGACGTCGTCGCGATGATCGACTTGAAACGAGAGGCTCGCAGTCATGCTGGGGAGCAAATCCAAATCGGGGTTCTCGGCGGAGACCACGACGGGATAGGTCACGACGTTTTGAGTTGTTGTGGCCGCCAACCGAATTTCCAGAATCGTGCCATTAAACAGTTTCTCCGGATACGCATCGACCGTGAACGTGACCGGATACTGCTTCTGCTGAGCCAATTTGATCCAGCCAATGTCCGCCTCATCGACGGAAGCGTGGATGTGCATTTCTTTTCGCATGTCGGGAGCAACGATGAACAGTTCAGGCGTTTGAAACTGAGCGGCCACCGTTTGTCCGGGATCAATTTTCCGTTCGATGACGATGCCATCCACGGGAGAAAGAATCTTGGTGTAGTTCAAATTCGCTTCCGAGTTCTCCAGCGTGGCCTTGGCCTGAGCTACCGCGGTTTCAGCAACCTTGAGTTGCGCGTCCAACGACAACCGAGAGAACTTGAACTTGTCCATCTCCGCCGGTGCGATAAAGGTCTCGTCTTCCGCCCGCAAGGCGATCGCCCGCTTCTCGTCGTTGATCGCCTGCTGCAACTGAGCTTTGACGCGGAACACGTCCGCTTCACGACTGGCCAGCGAGGCTTCGTCGCGCGAAACGTTGGCCTGATAAAGCGTCGGATCGACCGTGGCCAGCAGGTCGCCGACCTTGATCTCTTGATTGAACCCGCAGAAGAGTTCCTTGATCGGTCCCGACACGAACGACCCAATGACCACTCGCAATTTCGGCTTGACGGATCCGGTTGAATTCACGACCGAGATAATGTCACCCTGTTCGACGGTCGCGGTCCGCCACAGAATCTTGTTGCGTTTGGCCCAAGATTCTGCCACCGGTTTGTAGGCGGCAGCGGCACCGCCTGCCAGAATGACGAGGACGATCAGAATTTTGATGAGCATGCGCATGGTGATTTTTAGTGTTCTTAGGCAAGAATTGCGAAATCGAGTCTTTGCAGGCCAGTCATTACTCTGCCAAGCGACGGTTCGGTTCGGAGATGGTAATGTCTTTGATTGAAATACGTGATGTGTGCAAGGTCTACGATTTGGGTGAGGTCAAAGTCGAGGCGCTGAAAAACGCTCATCTGACCATTGAGCAAGGCGAGTACGTCGCCTTGATCGGTCCTTCCGGTTCCGGAAAAAGCACGCTGATGAACACGTTAGGCTGTTTGGATCGCCCTTCGAGCGGCAGCTATAAACTCGCTGGCGAGGAAGTCGCCACGATGTCGGGTAATGAGCGTGCTCGCATTCGCAATCAGCGGATCGGCTTTGTTTTTCAGAACTTCAACTTGTTGGCGCGAACCTCCGCACTGGAAAACGTCGAGTTGCCGCTGTTGTACTCGCGAGGCATCTCGGCCACCGAACGGCATCGCCGCGCGATCGCGAAACTCAAGCTGGTCGGACTCGGCGAGAGACTCGATCATCATCCCACCCAACTTTCTGGCGGACAGCAGCAGCGAGTGGCGATCGCCCGGGCTCTCGTCAATGAGCCGGCAATCTTGATGGCGGACGAGCCGACCGGAAACCTCGATTCCAAAACCAGTCGCGAGGTCATCGCCTTGTTTCGCGAACTGAACGAGCAATCCGGTATCACGGTCATCTTGGTGACGCACGATCAAAACGTGGCCCGCAACGCCAAACGGATCATCGTGCTGCGAGATGGCGGAGTGGTCTGCGACACCACCGACTTTCTCCAAGCTACCCAAGCACTTCAGGCGGAACTTCCGGAATGACCCGCAAGCGGACCTCAATCGTCAGACGATGAACGATCAGAATTCTCTGTGAAGCCTCGATCGCGTTGTTAGTCTGGACTCCGGCATGGTTCGCAACTTGTTGATCCTTCTGCTGCCGGTGTGTCTTGCGCTTTCGGCAGATTCTGCGCAAGCCCAGCGCGTGCTGCCGACGCTCTTCCGTGAGCAACGCTCGATCTCCGTTCGAGACCCCTCGCAGCTACAGCGGACACCCATCCCGGACTCACCCCCGCCATCGAAGGTTTCGGATCAGCAACCGGATCTGCAGCCGTTCCATTTGTCGCTCGATGAAGCGATCCGCACGGCGATGCAAAACACAGAAGTTGTTCGGGTGCTGGCCGGAGTCACAGCCACGACGAGCGGCAAGACGATCTACGACCCAGCGGTCGCGAACACCAGCATCGACGAACGGCATGCGCTATTCGATCCGACCTTCTCGATCGACAACAACTGGAACCGGGTCAAAAAACCGACCGCCAGTTTTCTTGACCCATTGAATCCGATGGAGTCGTTCATTTCCGGTACGCGGATCGACAACTTCAGCACGTCCGCAGATTTAAGCAAACAGAATGCGTTGGGTGGGATCTGGAACTTCGACTTCACCGCAGATCCGACCCGTACGCAGACCGGATTAATTCCGATTCCACTCAATCCACAGACCAGTTCCTCAACCAGCCTCAGCTACAGGCAACCGTTGCTGAAAGGTGGGCGCATCGGAGCCAATCTTGCTCAGATTGTGTTGGCCCGCATCGACACTGAGCGGTCGTATTTTCAGTTCAAAGATTCGATGCAGGAGCAGGTCCGCGGAGTTATCGAAGCGTATTGGTCGCTGGTGGCGGCGCGTACGGACGTTTGGGCTCGACGTCAGCAAGTTGATCAGTTGACCGTGGCTGTCGCGCGAATCACGGCTCGTGTTGCCAAAGAACTCGACAATCGAGCGGACTTGGCGCAGGCCCAGCTCACGCTCGCGAACTTTCGCGCCAACCTGGTCACATCGGAGGCGAATCTGATTCAGCGTGAAGCCGCGCTGCGCAACATTTTGGGCTGGGCACCCTCCGACGGAATGCGGCTGATCCCGAATTCGCCGCCGAACACCGAACGCTTTCTTCCCGATTGGTCACAGATCAATGAACTCGCGGGGGAACGCCGGCCCGACGTGATCGAACTCAAGCTGATTCTCGAAGCCGACGAGCAGCAGTGGCAAATTGCTCGCAACAATGCGTTACCACAGCTTGATGCCGTCGGCCTGTATCGCTGGAACGGACTCGAAGGGACGATGCCCAGCGGTGCATCAATCTCGTCGAATTCCGGAGCCTTTGCCGACTGGACGCTGGGAGTGAATTTCTCAGTTCCGTTGGGGCTGCGTCAGTCGCGAGCCGCGCTGCGGAGTCGCGAGCTGATCATCGCACGCGATCGCGCCAACCTTCAGCAAGGGTTGCACAACGCCGGCCATCTGCTGGCCACGAGCGTCCGCAGCCTTGACCAGTTCTACGAGCAGTACCTGGCCTTTCGAGACGCTCGGCAGGCGGCGCGAGTCAATTTGGATGCTCAACTTCTGAGATACCGCACCGGGCAGACGATCCTGCTGAACGTCTTGCAAGCCTTGGTCGATTGGGGAAACTCTGTTTCTTCAGAGGCCAACGCACTCACGCAATACAACACGCAACTCGCGACACTCGAGCGTCAGACCGGCACGATTCTCGAAACACATGGCATCGTGTTCTACGAAGAGAAGTGTGGCTGGGTCGGTCCGTTGGGTCACTTTGTCGAAGAGGTCTGCTATCCCAAGGACATGCGGCCGTCTCTGAATGCGGATCGCTATCCAATCTCGGACAAGCCGGCCGAAGAGGCCTTCGACTTGCAACCTCCCACGAATCTGCGTGAACGCTTGAAGAACCTCCCTAATGAGGAGATCCCGTTTCCGCCACTGGAAGACAAGCCGCTCGATGCACCGACCAACAAAGCCCCGCAATCGCCATCGATTCGCCCGAACCCGATTCCCCCCGCGCCAGCACCTTCGAAAGACGAGGCCAAGAAGTCTGCCTCCGAACGAACTTCCGCGCCCGAGCGAACGGTCGTGCAACAGGCGAAGTCCTGGTTCGGCCGCCGTCGCTCGACCGAATAGCACGGCGAAAACTTCAATCGAGCCCGCTTGAGACTCACCCCTGGCTTCCGCCCGCTTCGCGGATGCCCCCGATTTGCGCCCCGATTGCATCCGGGTTCGTCCGTGACGCCCCGATTGTCAGTCGATAAAAACATCGTTCGCAACACGGCCAAATTGCGAGTCGCGGACGTCCGGTTCAGAATGACAAGACCATGCTTCAACGAGCTGCAAGACCGTTCGACAAACACGCTGCAAGTTTCTCGTGGACGATCCTGGCTGCGGTCTTGTTGAAGTTTGGTGAGCTATTTTCTGCTGCTGCCGCTGAACCGCTGTCAGCCGCGCCGGATGCCGTCGGATTCCAGAAGGTGGTCGCGCCGTTCGTCAACATCCATTGCGTGCGGTGCCACGGCCCGGCGAAACAGGAGGGACACTTCCGCATCGATCAGCATCTCAAGAACGAGTTCACCGATCCCGCGACCAAGGGGAAGTGGAGCGAGGTCGTCAATGTGCTCAACAGCCACGAGATGCCGCCGGAAGGAGAACCGCAGCCGAAGCCGGAGGAAGTCGCGAAGGTCGTCGATTGGATCACCGAGCAAATGGTGCGGGCGGAACTTTTTCGTCGCGATGGGCAGATCGTCCTGCGACGGCTCAATCGGGACGAGTACCGCAACACGATTCGCGATTTGATTGGGATCGACTTTGATGTCTCCCCGTTTCCGCTCGACCCGCCAGCGGGTGGTTTCGACAACAACGGCAAGGCACTGACGATGTCGCCGCTGCTCACCGAGCTGTACCTCGATGCCGCTCGCAAAATTCTGGATCGAGCGCTCGTCGAAGGAGATCAGCCGCCGACCATCAAATGGCGGTTTGAGATCGACAGCGGCGACAACGACTCGAATCGGAAAATCTATGACAAGCAAAGCGTGATCGTGAACGGCGGCAACAACCCCGTGAAAAACGGCTTCAAAGTGCTGCATCACGACAACTGGGACAAGCACTTGAACGCTCGCGGGTACGCCCTCAAGCACGAGGGGGATTACATCATCCGCATCCGCGCGGCGGGCTTTGTTCCGCAGCGAGACGCGGTCGTCGAGTCCGCTCGCAAGGCGTTGCAAGGCCGCTTCGAGAAGCAGGTGAGAGAGAATCCGAAAGGAGAAAAATACCACCGCGAGCAGATGGAGCGAGATCTCAAACATTTCGCGACCCACCGGATCTATGACTATGGCCCGCCCCGATTGAGGCTGATCCAGAACCTCGGCGGCCAACCGAAGGTGCTCGCCGAGTTCGACGTCGATGCGCCGCTCGATAAGCCGCGCGAATACGAAGTCCGCGCCCGCTTCACGACCGAGCCAGCCGGGCTGACGATCGAGTACGCCTACGCAATCCCGCGCGTGTTGGAGAACTTCTGGTTTCAAGGCCACGACGCTTTCGCTCGGCCGGAGTTGTACGTCGACTGGTTTGAGCTTGAAGGCCCGATCCACGAATCGTGGCCGCCGCCGAGTCATCGTCGGTTGCTTGGCAACTCGCTGCCGTCGAAAGACAAGGAACGAGAGGCCGCGAAGTCGCTGATCGCTCGTTTCTTGAGATCCGCGTATCGTCGCCCAGTGACGGCGGCCGAGATCGACGAGAAGCTGATGTTGTACGACCTCGTCCGAGCCGACTCACCGTCGTTCGTGCAAGCGATCAAGACACCGCTCATCGCCGCGATGGCCTCGCCCCACTTTCTGTTTTTGGCGGAGCCCAAAGTGGACGAGTCACTCGGTGACTCGAAAGTCCGGCCACGGAGTGACCGGTCGACTTTGACTCGCCAAATCTCCGACCATGAATTTGCAGCGCGGTTGAGTTACTTCCTCTGGTCGTCGTTGCCCGATGACGAACTCAGCAAGCTGGCCGACACCGGCAAACTGCGCGACTCGAAGACGCTGGCCGCGCAAGTCAATCGGATGCTGGCCGACGAAAAATCCGAGGCCTTCGTTCGCAACTTTGCCGGGCAATGGCTGGGACTGCGCGAAGTCGGCGCGAACCCGCCCGCTTCCGATTTGTACCCACAGTACGACCGGCATCTCGAAACGTCGATCATCGAAGAAGCGCGAGCCTTCTTCGCCGAGATTCTCAAGCACGATCTGAGCGTGCTGAACTTCGTCGGTTCCGATTTCGTCGTCATCAATGAACGACTCGCACGGTTCTACGGCATCCCCGAAGTGCGTGGCGATGAGTTCCGACGAGTCACCGTTCCGGCCGGCGTGCATCGCGGCGGAATCGTCACTCAAGCGTCGATGTTGACAATCACGTCAAACGGCACACGCACGTCGCCAGTCAAACGCGGAACGTGGGTCTTGAAGAACGTGCTCGGCATCGATCCCGGTCTGCCGGTTGCAAATGCGGGAGACATCGCTCCGAAAGTCCCTGGCATCGACAAGGCGACCGTCCGCAAGCGTCTGGAAATTCATCGAACGCTGCCGCAGTGTGCTCGCTGTCACAGCAAGATCGACCCGCTCGGCTTTGCGCTGGAAAACTTCAACGCCGCCGGCGAGTGGCGCGAGCAAGAAGGTTTCGGTTACAAAGGCCGCATCGAACGGAACGATCCGAAAATCGACGCCGCCTCAAAACTTCCCGACGGCACCGAGATCAACGGCGTCGATGAACTCCGAACAGTCCTGCGTCAGCGCGAAGACCTCTTCCTCAACTGCCTCGCCAGCAAACTTCTGACCTACGCCCTCGGTCGAGAACTCGGCATCGCGGATCAACCGACAGTCAAGGCCGCGGTCGCGCACACGAAAAAGAACGGCTACGCCTTGCGTTTGCTGATTCAATTCATCGTCACGTCTGGTTCGTTCGAATCGAAGTGACTCTGCGGAGATGCGTCAATGATGTCGATCATCAATCAACCTTTGTCACGCCGTCACGTTTTGCGAGGACTCGGAGCAAGCTTGAGCTTGCCGCTGCTCGACGCCATGTTGCCGCGGCTGTGGGCCGCGCCCTCGCAGTACAAGCCGCTCGACAAGTCGATGGGGACGCATCCGCGGTTGATCTGCTGCTACATTCCGAACGGCGTCAACATCTTGGAATGGGTGCCGAGCGATAAAGGCCGCGACTACGCGCTGTCCCCGACACTTGAGGCATTAAAGGAACATCGCGCCGACTTCTCGGTGCTCAGTGGCCTTGGTCATCCGGCTTCGCAAGGAGGTCACAGCGGCGCGGACACTTGGCTCACGGGAGCCGATCTGAAAGCGACTCCCGGAGCGGATTACACGAATCAAGTTTCGGCGGATCAGATTGTCGCTGAACTGCACGGCAAGCAGACGCGGTTTCCGTCATTGCAGTTGGCGGACGCCAGCGGGACCGGCTCAGCCGGGCATTCGCATACGTTGTCATTCGATCGCAGCGGCACGCCGATGCCGTCGGAGAACTCGCCGAAGCGGTTGTTTGAACGGCTCTTTGTTCCTGACAGTGCGGCTGATCGCACGGCGACGTTGCGACGTTACGCCGAGCGGAAGTCGATTCTCGACAGCTTGCGCGGCGAGGCGAAGTCGCTCAACGACAAGCTCGGTAAGCAGGATCAGAAGAAGCTCGATGAGTACCTGACCTCGGTGCGCGAGACTGAGCAGCGAGTCAGTCGGATGGAGTCGTGGGTTGATGTGCCCAAGCCGCAGGTTGAAGCCAAAAACTTGCAGCTCGGCAGCCAACCGGGAAATGCTCACGACCGGCCGATGTGGCTCGACGTGATGCTTGAATTGTCGTACCTCACCTTCCTCACCGACACGACGCGGGTCATCACATTCGAATGGTCGCGCGAAGCGGGGGGCTACGGTGGCGGGGGCGAGAACCATCACGAACTGTCGCATCATGGCGGCGACAATGAGATGCTCAGGAAGCTGGCCGTCATCGACCGCTTCCACCTCGAACGGCTCGGGCGTTTCCTGATGTTCCTCAAAGCAACGAAAGAGGGGGAAGGGAGCATGCTCGACAACACGTTGATCATGTTCGGTTCCGGCATGAACTCCGGCGCGGGGGGCGAGCACTCGCCGAAGAACCTGCCGCTGCTGGTTGCCGGTGGTCACAAGCTGGGCCTCAAGCACGGCCAGCACATCGCCCACGATCCCAACAGTCACCCACCATTGTCGAACGTGCTGCTGACGCTGATCCAAAAAATGGGGATCGAGTCCGACAAGTTCCGCGATTCAACGGGAACGCTGACCGGGCTGGTGTGACCGGCACGCAGTAGACCGGACGCCTACGTCCGGTCGAATCGTTCGGACGTAGGCGTCCGAACTACGGTTTCGCTTCCGTCATTCCCAGTGATTTCAGATACGCCAACAAATCGGCGACGGCTGCGGGTGGAATGTCTTTTTCAAAGCCTTCGGGCATCAGCGACTTTCCGCTGGTGACGATCGTCTCGATGTTGCTTCGCAGCACGACATCTTCTTTCGCTTCGGCGCGGCGGAGCGTGACGCTCGTGGCGGTGTCGGCGACAAGCAGGCCGTTGAGCACTTTGCCGTCTTGGGTCTCGACGACGTAGGTGGCGAAGTTCGGCTGCGCTTCGCGGTTCGGGTCGAGGATCGCGATCAACAAATCGGCGGGGGACTTGTTGGCCACGCTTTGCAGGTTCGGCCCGACGACGTGACCGACTCCGGCGATCTGATGGCAGTTGGAACATTTCTGCTGGAACAGCAGCTTGCCCTTCGCGATGTCGCCGGGTGTTTCGAGCGCGGGCTTGTAATCGGCGATGACCTTGGCGCGATTGGCATCGACCTCGCCGGCCAGCAACTTTTTCGCGCGGTCACGAAGTGCGGAGTTCGGGTGATTGGCGAGCAAGTCCTTCTTGTCTCTTTCGATCTCACCTCGGCCGACTTGACCTGCTTCGAGCGCATTGAGCAACGAGCCGACTCGATCGGTTGAACGGAGCAGCGAATCGACGATCTCGCGACGGAGCGCCGGCGAGTGACCGCGCCAGCCAGCCAGCAACAACTTCGGAACATCGGCATGAGCCAATTGCCCCAGCGAGTTGGCGGCGGCGAGTTGCAGTTGTGGATCAGTCTGCGGGCCGAGTTGCAAAGTCAGTGATTCGCGGCACGAATTGCAGTCGAGGAACGCCAGCATCCGCGCGGCGGCGATCCGTTCGGCAAGCGGTCGGCCTGCGTCATTCAGGACACTGATCGAACTGCCGAGGAATGTCGTGACCCGCATCTCGAGATCATCTGGTCCAACGAATTTCGACTTGAGCAACGAATCGAGCGTGGCTCCGCGGCGTTTGAGTCCTTCGCCAAGGGCGATCATCAGCGTCGAATTGGTGGACGGGGCGAACTTCTTTTCAAGGATTGCTATTAGCACGCTGATCCCCGACGCATTGTTCGTATCGCTGCCCAGCGACCGGGCCAGTTCGACCAGCCAGCCGTTCGCGTGCGGCTGTTTTTGGAATTCAGCGTCGTTGGCGAGTTGCTCGAACAGCGCCGACATCCGACCGTTGAGGGACGTCATCATCGCTGCGCGGATGTCGCCCGTGTTGCGCGGGTCGCGTGCGAATCGGCTGAGCGTCGCGACGGCGAGGTCGTTCGGCATTTCCCCGGCCGAGAACGCAAGTTGCCAGCGGACGAGATCGCTGTCGTCGGCCGCTCGTTCGGCGGCGGCCTCGGCGAGTTCGCGATCGTTGGCGAACAGCGGTTCGGCCAGTCGCAGGACGTGTGCTCGCAGTCGCGGTTCGGGATGCTTGAGGTTGACCATCAGCACGTCCGGCTTCATCGCGTTCAATCCGGCCAGCGTGTAGAGGCAGTGCAATCGCGCGAGCGGGGAACGATTGAGCGCGGCCATGCGACGCAACGATGGGACGACGGAGAGGTCGCCTCGTTCGACGAACAGCCGTTGAGCAGTCTCGCGGTTCCACGAATTAGGCGACCAGAACTGTTTGATGAGTTGATCTGGCGGCAGCTTGCCGATCGGTTCGACTTTCATGCGCTGACCATCGGTTCCAACGAGCCGCCAGATGCGGCCGCGATCGTGGCCGCTTTCGAGATCGACTTCGGCCTTGATATCTTCGGGAATCGAGGCCGGGTGCTCGATCGTTTCGCGGTACATGTCGAGCACGAACAGCGTCCCATCCGGTGCATTCACGAAGTTGACCGGGCGGAACCAGTTGTCGGTCGAACTCACGAATTCGGTCATCTCGTCGGCCCGCTTGGCGACGAAGCTCGGCCCCGATGGTGTGAGAATCTTGCGATGAATCAGATTCGCTCCGACGTCGCCGACGAAGGCATTGCCGCGAAACTCTTCGGGATACGCTCCGCCGCGATAAATCGTCACGCCCGTCGCGGACGTAAAGAAGCCGGCGGCGACCTTCTCGCTCTGAGGCAGTCCCGCGAACTTCGGATCGGCGTTGCGTCGCGCGGTGCGGACGATGCGCCACGGTTCCGGTGGACTGCGGCGAAAGACGGGAGCGGCTGCCCCCTCTGCCCCGATGCTGCGGATGACGCCGCTCGCGACGAACGTCGGGTTGCGAGTCAGATAGCGACGTGGCAACACGATGTGCTGGATATGATTGCTATTGTTGCAAACGAAACGGTTGCCCCAATCGTCGGTCGAGTGCCCGAATTGCTCGCCGCCGCTGAGAAGCTGAATCGAATTCGCGACTTCATCCGAGTTCGCATCGGAAAGCATCACCTTCGGATCGAACGCGAAGTCGCTCGTTCCCGACATCACCGGCTTGCCGTCGCGCGACAGTGTGTTCGGGTTGCGACCGCCAGCGACGAGGATGCGATTCTCCAGCCCCCACTTCATGTTGTTGGCCAGCGACTGCACGTTGTCCTTGCCAAAGCCAGTCAGCACGATTTTGCGAATGTCGGCCTTGCCGTCGCCGTCTGTGTCCTTGAAGTACCACAAGTGCGGATGCCCGATCACAAACACACCACCGTCGTAGCAACAGACGGACAACGCCCACTCGAAGCCGTCGGCGAAGACGGTGCTTTTCTCGAATTTGCCATCGCCGTCCGTGTCTTCCAGCAACCGGATGATTCCGTCGTTCTTCTTTCCGCCACCTTTCGGATGCAGCTTGGTCGGCTCGGCCGAGTACGGGTATCCGTGGAACTCGGCGACATACATGCGACCGAACTCATCGAAACACGCATCGACCGGATCGCCCACGAGCGGTTCGCCGGCGACCAGTTCCAGCTTGAAGCCACGCTCGATTTGAAATGTCTTGAGCGCGTCGTTGACGTCCGTCGCCGGAATGCGCGGCATCAGTTCCTTGAGCGATTTGCCCTTTTCCAACGGCGACGGTTTGTCCTGAGCGAGCGTTCGCAGGCCGAGTCCGCCAAGAGCCAACAGTGCCAAGAGACATAGCCCAATTCGCACAAGCATCGTCGCCCTTTCACAATCACAGAATTCGACCGATGGCCGATCACCGTCCACCGATGGCCGTTCTCTTTTTTAGCAAGAGAAAAGGATAACGTCTGTCGGCGATCGACTCACGGCGATCGGCCAAAATCAGAACACGACCTTCGTAGCGGGAAAGACCGGGCCTTCGAGGCAGGTGCGGCGGTAGTCCCATTCGCCGTCGTCTTGCTGAATCTTCGCCACGCAACTGAAACAGATGCCGATGCCGCAGGCCATCGGTGTCTCCAGCGACAACCAACACGGGACATTCGCCGCCGTCGCGATCTTTTGCACCGCGTGCATCATCGGCTCCGGCCCGCAGCAATAGATGAGGTCCGGCGGGCAATCGGAGGCCAACGATTGCTTGAGCAATTCAGTGACGAAACCGTGATGACCGCGACTGCCATCGTCGGTCGCAAGCCGCACGTCCAGTCCGTTGATCGCGAATTGATCAAGCCCGGCCAGGTAATCAGCGGAACGTGCTCCGTAGCATAACGAGACCTTGGTCGAAGAGGTCGTGACATCACGAGTTGGTGATCCGTATCGGCGCGACGTCAGTAGTTCGCGAGCGACTGCCAGGAACGGCGTCTGTCCAATGCCGCCAGCGACGCACATCAAGTGTTTCGTTCCCTTTGGGACCATCGGGAAGCCGTTGCCGAGGGGGCCCCAAACCGAAACCTCGTCGCCAATTTTCCAACTCGGCATTAGTCCCGTGAGTTTGCCGATGGTCACATAGCCGAAATCGAAACCGGCGGGCTGTCCCTGATCATCGTCATAGGTGTCGAACAGCGCAAATGGTCGTCCGAGTAACGGGTCGCTCCCGCGCGCCGGACGAATCATGAAGAACTGCCCGGGAACGATGCGGCTGGCAATCTCTGGGCAGTACAGGCGCAGTCGAAACGTGTTGCGAGCCATCTGCTCCTGCTCAACAACATGAGCGGTCGCTTGCGAGGCAGGACACGGCGGAAAAGCGGGTTGATTCATAATGTATTGAGTACTCAGAACGGCACGAGATTGCCAGTCTGGCTCACCGAACCAGCACGATGCGCAAGCGAGTGGCGGCCTGCGAATGATCACTTGCTTGCGCGTCGTGCTGGTTACGACTTCGGCACTCGTTCCAAAATCGACCACAGCCGAGATTCGAGCATCGGCGCGCCGCGCAGGATTTCGGTCCCGATCTGCACGGCCCATAGCGGTCGGCCTTGCAATTCGGTTTCGCGAATCTTCACGAGGTCTTTGTGCGTCGTCAGCACGAGATCGGCGTTCACGGACTTCCCCTGGTCACCGAGTCTTGTGAGCTGGTCGTGTGTGAAGTGATGGTGATCAGGGAACGATTCAAAACCGACAATCTCAGAGCCAAGCTGCCGCAGTGTCTGCTCAAAGGACGCCGGGTTGCCGATGCCGCAAAAGCCGAAGGCTCGTTTTTGTGCCGCGTCGGCAAGCGGTTTCGTCTGGCCGGCGCTGTTGATGAGCTGGCTCGGCCGAAACGAGACCTCAATCACAGTGCCAATGTGATTCCGCCGGACCAGTTCGGCACGGATCGCCGTGAGTTCCTCTGCCGACACTTGGTCAACGCGTGTGATGATCACCAAGTCAGCGCGTTCCATGTTGCGGATCGGCTCGCGCAGCAGTCCGCGCGGCAGGCAATGCTTGTAGCCCCACGGATTCGTGGCGTCGATCAGCAAGACATCGAGGTCTCGATGAATGCGACGATGCTGAAAGGCGTCGTCGAGAAGCAGCAGATTGCAGCCATCCACGACCGCTCGCTTCGCCGAGAGAATGCGATCGGAGTTGAGCCAGTGCGGTACACCGGGACAAAGCTGGTCAAGCACCAGCTTCTCGTCGTTGGCCTGCGCATCGAGCGATTTGTATCCTCGGCTCAACAGGCCGACGTTCGCTCCTGCGTCACGAAACCAGTTGGCCAGGAACGCCACGATTGGCGTCTTGCCGGTTCCCCCCGTCGTCAGATTGCCGACGCTGATGACCGGCACACCGACTTCAAACGGTTCGCGCAGCCGGAAGTCGAACCCGAAGTTCTTGCACGCGACGCCGACGCGGTACGGCCATTGCGCCGACCACAAGCCGACTCGCAACAAGCACGCCGCGAAACCACGCGTCCGGCCAGACATCAATTCGCGGACAAACTTCTCGTTCACGAGTTTGTCGTCCTATCCAAGAAAAGGTTCTCTCAACACAAAGACGCGAAGCTCAGAAAGCTTCGCAAAGCGTGAGTCCTTTGCGATTGCTTTGTGCCCTTCGCGCCTATGCGTTGAAGCTGTTTTTGAAGGGCAACTACCCCAGTTCCGCCATCCGTTTGCAGATCGCATCGGCCATTTCGCGGGTGCCGACGGCGGTGGGGTCGTTGCGGTCGGGCTTCATGTCGTAGGTGACGTACTTGCCTTCCTCGATGATGCTGGCGACGGCTCGTTCGAGCTTCGCGGCGGCGGCGGATTCGCCGAGGTGTTCCAGCATCAGCTTGCCGGAGAGGATCAAAGCGGTCGGGTTGACCTTGTTCTGGCCTTTGTACTTCGGAGCCGAGCCGTGAGTCGCCTCGAAGATCGCAGAATCCGGGCCGATGTTCGCACCGGGAGCGACTCCCAGGCCACCGACGAGACCGGCGCACAGGTCGCTGAGGATGTCGCCGTAGAGGTTGCCCATCACCAGCACGTCGTAGTTCTCCGGCTTCTGAACCAACTGCATGCACATGTTGTCCACGAGTCGCTCGATGTAGTTGATGCCGGCCGCGCTGGGGACTTTGCCCGCGAGCGTCGGATCGGCTTTGACTCCTTCGGCGAGCTTCGGGTCTTCGTATTTCGCACCGTACGCAGTCGCCACCGCGCGGCTGGTGTCGTACCACAGGCCGTCGGTGAACTTCATGATGTTCGCTTTGCAGATCGACGTCACCGACTTGCGGCCGTACTTCACGGCGTAGTCAAAGGCGTAGCGGCTGATGTTCCGGCAACCCTCAACCGACATCGGCTTGATGCTGACCCCCGTGGTCTCCAAGCCGGTGCCGATCTTCTTGCCGGTCGCGATGGAGTTGATGAACTGAATCAGCTCCGCCGTCTTCGGCTGACCGGCTTGAAACTCGACGCCGGCGTACAAGTCTTCGGTGTTCTCGCGGACGATGATCAGATCGACTTTTGTCTTCTCGAAATACGACCGCACCCCCTTGTAAGTCTTGCAGGGCCGCACGCAGGCGTAGAGGCCAAGTTCCTGACGCAGCGCGACGTTCACGGATCGGAACCCCTTGCCGATGGGGGTCGTGATTGGAGCTTTCAGAGCAACCTTGTTGGCTCGGATCGACGTGAAGACCGAATCGGGAATCTTCCCTTGTGCCTCGATGACTTCGATGCCGCATTCCTGCCGGTCCCAGTTGATTTTCACGCCTGTCGCATCGACGCATTTGCGAGTCGCTTCGGCGAGTTCCGGACCAGTTCCATCTCCAGGGATCAGCGTGACGTGGTGCATGCGAGCCTCGATCTCTTTCTGACGTTTTCGATGGTGATTGATTAACAGGACAAAGTTGAATTGTGGCCGAACGGAAACTATCAGACACCCTACAGGCGGGCAAGGAACGAAAAATGGCCAGCCTTGTATCGCAGGTGGTTCGCGTGCGACCACCCAGGGCCCGTGTCGATGCTGACTCGAACCAATCGCAAGCAAGCCAGGAGCGCGACCTCAGGAACAATCTCGCTGTCCTGCTTGCCGATCGCGTCCGGTTCTGTTCAGAATTACTGCTGTCGTGAGCAAAGCATCGAAGCTGAGAATTCGCCATGGCTAGCAGCAAAGTTTTGGAAGCCGTCAAAGCCGGAAAACAGGCGCTCGCCAAATTTCGAGCGACAAACCCGAATTTGATGCTCGATTTGACCGAGGCGGATTTGAAGGGGGCTGACCTGCGCGGGATGAATTTGCGTCGAGCGTTGCTGGTGGGAGCGAAACTGGCCCGGGCAGATTTGAGCGGGGCGAACTTGAGCGAGGCGGACTTGACGCGGGCGAGTCTGAAATTCGCCAACCTTTCGCGGGCGGACTTGCGGAAGGCCGATCTTTTCAAAGCGTTGCTCGGCGAATCGAACGGGACCGAGACGGATTTCACACGAGCCAGTTTGAATAGCTGCGAACTCTCGAAGGCGACGCTCACGAGAGCCATATTTCTCGAAGCGGACTTGAACAACGCTCAGCTCAATGAAGCGACCGTGCTGGGTGCCGATTTCAGTCTGGCTCGATTTGCAGCGACGCACGCTTCGCGGCTGACATGCGGTTGGACTCGTTGGAGTAACTGCGATCTCAGCCAAGTCATCGGCTTGGAGACCGCAACGCATCACGGGCCCAGCAGCATCGGATTGGACACTTGGCTCAAATCTCGCGGACAGATCCCGACTGAGTTTCTCAGCGGCAGTGGATTGCCCGACGACTTTGTGCTCGCGTTGCAGGCGGCTCCGCGCGAAGCGGTGGCGTGCTTCATTCGGTTCAGCCACGATGACCTGTCGTTCGCGGGACGGTTGGCCGAGGCACTGCGTTCCGTTGGCCTGGTTTGCTGGATGGACGAGATGCCCAACGCGGGCCGCTCGGGAAATCCGCTCGAAGCGCAGTTCGATTCGCAGCAACCGAACAAGGTGATCTTCCTCGCGTCGCGCAGTTCGTTGACGTCGCCGTGGGTTGAGGGTGAAGTCACACGGATCTTCGAGCGCGAGCAACAGTGGAAACGCGATGTCGGCCAAGAGGTCAAACTATTGCTGCCGCTGACGCTCGATGGATTCCTCTTCGGAGGTGACGCAAAGGGAAAGCAAGACAAAGCGATCGCTGCACGAGTCGTCGCGGACTTTAACGGCTGGCGACGCAACGATACGAAATTCGACGAGGTCTTCCCGAAAGTGCTCGCGGCTCTGGGTGCGCAGCCGCGTAAATCAGAGACCAAGGAAGAAGAAGGCCGCTCGCCGTTCGCGTGGTTCAACCGCAAGCAGAAAGATGACGACGAGTAGGGGCCGGGGTTTTGGGGCGAGGGGCGCAGATGACAACAGCAGTTGATGAAGTGGCGGAAGCGTTGTCGGCACACATGCCGGAGGTGCTGCGCTGGGCCGGCGCGATTGCTCGGCAATTGAGAAAGCACAACATCGGGCTGAGCGGCAAGACGTCGGGGAGCGCGGAGACGGACGCCCTCACGCTGGCAGACCTCACGGTGCAGGAGTTGGTCATCTCCGCGCTGCGGGATCGGTCGCCCCTCTTTCGAGAATGCCGCATCGAAGCGGAAGAATCGAACGGTGATCTCGGATACTTCGCGACTGAGAGCGAGCTGACGATCGCGCTCGATCCGATCGACGGGACGAAGCAGTATCGCGATCACACCGGAAACGGGTACGCGGTCATGCTGCATCTGCGGGACCGGAATACGCTGCACTACTCGCTGGTATTCGTTCCGGAAGCGGGAGAGCACGGAACTTGGCTCGAAGCGATCGGATCGGACATCGTCGTCGGCGAGGACGATCCCAGCATTCCCGCCAGCGATGTGCTCGACGGCCTGACGCCGATCACGCGGGAGTCGCGGCCGAACTCGAAGAAGATTTATCTGATCGGTTTTCAGCAGCGAGATCGCGAACGCGCCGCCGCTGTGACCGCCGCCGGCCTGGAAGGGGTCGCTCCGGATGACATGCCAGGCAGTATTTATCCGCTGCTCGCCAGTGGTGAGTTCGGCGGTTCGCTGATTCACTCGCCCAACTTGTACGACTTCCCGGTCTCGCTGCACGTTGCCCGCATTTTGGGAGGAGATGCGATCTGGACCGACACCGGCGAGTCGGTTCACTTCCGCGAAACGTGGCTCGACGAGAGAGCCAACATGCTGCGACTCCCCCGCATCATCGCCTGCGCTGTCGAACGCGAGAAACTCGATGTCCTCAAGGGGGTCACGCAAGGTTGGAGCCCCAACCGGTACGATGGTTGAATACGAACGACTCGTCGAGGCGGCATTGGCTCGCACAGGTAATGTCGAACGAGGACGCAAGCGGTTACTCACCGTTGAGAAGTCGCAGTGCCTGAAGTGTCACCGGCTTGGTGATCAAGGTGAAAAGATCGGTTCAGAGCTGACGGGCATCGGCAGCCGCTTCTCGCGAGTTCACATCATCGAGTCGCTGCTCGAACCGCTCCGTACGATTGCGGCAGGGTTTCAATCGCAGACGGTCGCGATGAACGACGGGCAAGTGCTGAGTGGTCTGAAGATCATCGAGACCGCCGACACACTGGTTCTCGCCGACAATCAGAAGAAGAAACATTCGCTGCTCAAGGCCGACATCGAGGAATCGCAGGCTCACGCGGGCAGCATCATGCCCGATGGATTGGAGAAGACGCTGACGGTCGATGAGTTCGTGGACTTGATCTCGTTTCTGACCAGCGAAAAACAATCGGCCGGACGATAGGATTCCCCGCTCTGATTGCCGTTTTACTTGTCGCCCGCCGTTTTCCGCCCGACTTTGCAGCGATCGGAAGAAGCGGGCGGAAAAGGGGAACATTCGCGTCATCACATTTTTGAGGAGACTCGTTCATGGTTCGTTTGCAAGGTCGTTGGATTTCGATGTTGGTTCTGTGGTCGTGCGTGGCTTTTGTCAGCACTGCCGCTCGGTCGGTGGCGGAGGATCCGGCTCACGATGCCATCAAGCCGGTGCCGCGCGATGGGAATTGGATGAAGCGACACGACTCGTTCAATGAACGGGTCAAGAAAGGGAACGTCGATCTGTTGCTGATCGGTGATTCGATCACGCAGGGTTGGGAAGGTTCAGGCAAGGCCGTGTGGGAGAAGTACTACACGCCTCGTAACGCGGTGAACTTGGGGATCGGCGGCGACCGCACTCAGCACGTTCTTTGGCGGTTGGACAACGGCAATATCGAAGGGATCTCTCCGAAGGCGGCCGTGCTGATGATCGGCACGAACAACTCGGGCTCGAATTCGTCGGCGCAGATTGCCGATGGTGTCGAGGCGATCGTTAAGAAGCTGCGCACGAAACTGCCGAAGACAAAGATTCTGGTGTTGGCAATTTTCCCTCGCGGCGCGGATGCCAATGACGCCAAACGCAAGATCAACATCGGAGCCAACGAGAAGATCGCCAAGCTGGCCGATGGCGAAATGGTTCACTACCTCGACATCAGCAGCAAGTTCTTGAACGCCGACGGCACGTTGTCGAAAGAGGTCATGCCCGACCTGCTGCACCTCAATGAAGCCAGCTACAAGACCTGGGCCGAAGCGACCGAGCCGAAGCTCAAGGAACTGCTGGGGGAGAAGTAACACAAAGCTGCCGTATTTCACGCTCGTAGTGACCTGATTCATCAGGTCGGTGTCGGCTTCATTCGACTGCTTCGACTCCATAAATGGGGTCACTACGAGCGGATACCAGCGGTGATCCGGAATAAGCGGCAGAATCGTTCGCAGGTGATGTCGCAGATTGTGGTGGACGTCCCAATCTGCTGCTTGCTGCCATCGGGTTCCAAGCGGCATAATGCGAGCCCGCCTAAATCGTCGATTTGCTGGATGAGCTATCGCAATTGTCGCCAACTCAGGAGAAAGTAGTTGGGTCACTCCGTGACCTGAAGTTCCGGTTACGGAGCGACCGGCCTAATTTCTGAAGGACACAGCAATGCCGCAGCTTTCCCGCCTTGATCCACTGTTCGGCCCCGGCCACTCGCTGGTCAATCGCCGCGATGTGCTGCGGGTCGGCTCGGTCAGCGTGGCCGCGACGCTGGTCCCTGCCGCGCTGGGAAGCGTGGCATCGGCCAATGAGACGCGCGCCGCGAGCTTCGGCAAAGCCAAGTCCGTCGTTTACCTCTGGATGGGCGGAGGAGTCACGCACCATGAGTCGTTCGATCCAAAACCGGAAGCTCCCGAAGAGATCCGCGGAACGCTCAATGCCATCGACACGAAACTTCCCGGCGTACAGTTCTGCGAAGCCTGCCCGAACCTCGCGAAGATCGCCGATCAGCTCGCCGTCATCCGCAGCTTCTCGCACGACAGCAACGACCACTTGCTGAGCCAGGCTTACACACTCTCGGGCCGCAAGGTGACGATGGCGCAGCTCTTCTCCGAGCCGAACATCGGATCGCTCGTGTGGCATCTGCAAGGTTCGCGAAACGGCTTGCCCGGTTACATCGCAGTGCCGGGGATCACTCGGCCCGGCCCACCACCGTATGCCTTGTTCGTCGGCGGTTGGTTGGGAGATCAATACGCTCCGTTCTGTGTCGGCGGTCAGCCGGAGCAGCCCGATTTCACCGTCGGTGTCAAATCTGAAAACCCGTCGCCAATCAGTGACGAAGATCTGCGTCCCAAACTGCTCGACATGCCGGAAGGAGTCACGTTCACACGACTCGATCGCCGAGCGGCCTTGCGACAGACCTTTGATCAAGCTCAACGCAACATTGAACAACAACGACTGGCTGAAACGGTCGACGGCAATTTCTCCAGTGCGCTGGGTCTGTTGACCTCCGGCAAGATTCGGGACGCTTTCGACATTCGCAAAGAATCGGACGCCGTTCGGGAAACTTATGGCCGCACCAAAATTGGAGGTCGCTGCCTGATGGCCGCGCGTCTCGTTGAAGCGGGTGCGCGATTTGTCATGGTCGATTACGGCTACGACCCGGACTACGGCAACCTGTGGGACAACCACAACGTCCCCGAACAAAAGTTTCCGCACATCAGCCAGATGGCGATGCGCGGCTATCACGTCGCTGGCATGGACAAGGCGTTCGCCGCGCTGATCAACGATCTCAAGCAACGCGGTTTGCTCGACGACACGCTGGTGGTGTTCCTCACCGAGTTCGGTCGCACGCCGAAGATCAACAAAGGTGGTGGGCGTGACCACTGGGGGGCCTGCGGTTCGATCTTCTTTACCGGAGCCGGCACGAAGGTTGGCCAAGTCGTCGGAGCCAGCGATAAGCAAGGTGCGTATCCCACAACCAAACACTTTGGCCCTGCCGATATCGCCGCCACGATCTATCATTCTTTAGGCATTGACCAGGAATCACGCGTCGCCAACAAAGAAGGCCGCCCGATGTTCGTTCTCGATCACGGCCACGTCATCGAGGAGGTCGTTGGCTAATCGGCAGGTGCTTCGGTAGACCCACGCGGCTGGCGTCCGCGAGTCAAGAAACGATAAAACTGCGATCTTGCGGTTACAGAGCTGCGACAAAAAGATAAGTCAATCAAAGAATCGGCGATTTAAGGAGTCGATCATGTTGCGTCTCGTCTCGTTGAGCCTGTTCTCGTTGGTCATCGCGTTGTGGTGTGAACCGATCAGCGCGGCACAGAACAAAAACAAAAACAACAAGAACTCCGCGCAGGAAAAGCGCGACGACCAACGGATCAAGGAGGCGAAAGAAGACGTGAAGGAGGCTCAGGACAAACTCAAAGACGATCAGAAGGATTTGCAGGAAGCTCAGAAAGCGTTCGGGGACGCCCAAGCCAAAGAGAAGGCGGCGCGGCAAAAATTGGAAGAAGTTCGCAAACGGATCGAAGCCAAGGTGGAGAGTGGTTCTGGCATCGACAACGCATTGGCCGCACAAGAGTCCGCTAAGAAGTCGTACGATGTGGCCGCCGCGCCGGTACTGAAGACGCTGAAGGAAACACCGGCGTATCAAGCTGCCGTGAAGAAAATCGCCGATGCCGACGCTCGCTTGAAAGCAGTCCGGGCCGACGAGTCCTTATCCGCCGAAACCAAACGTAAGGAAATCGCTCAGGCCAGCAAGGATAAATTGGCGACCAATGAACTCGAACAAGTCGCGCTCGAATCCGACTCCTCCGCGAAATCCGCGCGAGCGAAATTCGCCGACGCTCAGGATCGTGTGAATCAAATCCGAGCCAAGATTCGCAGTCAGATCGATTCCAATCCAGAGATCCAATCTTCTCTGCAAGCGATGCGCTCCGCCGCCGATGCGACCGAACTGGCCGGCCAAAAGATGCAACGCATTCGCGAAAAGATCGCCGCCGACCAAGCCAAACTGGTTCGCGAACAGCTGCAAGTCAAACAGGCCGAAGCTGCCGACAAAGCGAACGACAACAACAACAACAACAAGAACAAGAAGCCCAACAAAAAGGGCAAGAAGTAATGCGAACGTTTGCGAATCGCGACGCGAGACAAATGGGCCAACAAAAAGATGTGGGACAAAAAAAGACGCCATTGTTTTGCCCCACATCTTTTTGTTCCATGCCTTGCGCATTCGCCAGCGTGCTGCTGATTGTCACCTTCGCGAATTCTGCCACAGCCGACGATCTGTTCCGCGACCACCGGCTCGTACCGCTCATCCAGAAACGCTGCCTGAGCTGCCATAACTCCGTCGACCACAAAGGTGGGTTCGCGCTGCAAACCGCTGACGAACTCACGAAAAGCGGCTTCGTAGAGCCGAGCAAACCGGCCGAGAGCCACTTGCTCAGCGTGCTCAAACCGCAAGACGGAAAGCGACCGGCGATGCCCAAAAACGGCGAACCGCTTCGCGTCGAGGAAGTCGCGGCCATTGAGAAATGGATCGCCGACGGAGCCAAATGGCCGGACGGTTTTCGCATCGAAGACGCCGTTGTCACCAATACCGATTGGTGGTCATTCCGGCCGCTGATTCGGCCGCGAGTACCTGAGATCAAAAAACAAAAATCGAATATCGAAAATCCACTCGACGCCTTCATCGTCGCCAAGCAGCTCGAACACGGCTTGGCGATGTCCCCCGAAGCCGACCGCCGCACGCTGATTCGCCGAGTGACCTTCGATCTCACCGGGTTGCCGCCAGCGCCGGACGAAGTCGATGAGTTTGTCAGCGATCCAGATCCAGCGGCCTACGAACGGCTTGTTGATCGGCTGCTTGCGTCGCCGCATTACGGCGAACGTTGGGGCCGGCACTGGCTGGATGTGGCGCGGTACGCCGACACCTGCGGCTACGACAAGGACAAGCTGCGGCCCAATGCGTGGCCGTATCGCGATTACGTCATTCGTTCATTTAATGAAGACAAGCCGTATGCCCGGTTCGTTGAAGAGCAGATCGCCGGCGATGTTCTGTATCCCGGCACGCCGGACGGAATTCTCGGACTCGGTTTCATCGCGGCGGGGCCGTGGGATTTCATCGGACATGTCGAAGTTCCCGAATCGAAAATCGATGGCAAAGTGGCTCGTCACAACGACCGGGACGAGATGGTCACGGCGACGCTCAACACGTTTTGCAGCGTGACGATCCAATGTGCTCAGTGCCACAACCACAAGTTCGATCCCTTCACACAGCAGCATTATTACGGCCTGCAAGCGGTCTTCGCGGCGGTCGATCGGGCCGAGCGGCCTTACGATCTCGATCCGTCGGTTGAGCAGCAACGTCGTGACTTGCTCGCGAAGCAACGCGATTTGCAGACGAAGATCGCGGCCCTCGAAGCGGACATCCGTCGCGACGGCGGCGAGGAGTTCGTTCGTCTGGATAAGGAAATCCGCGACCTGACTCTGAAGTCGCAACCGCTCGCGAAGAAGCCGGAGTACGGTTATCACAGCGGCATCGAATCGTCGCCGGACAAAACAAAGTGGGTGCAGATCGACCTCGGCCAGGTCGTCGAGATCGACCGCATTGTGCTGCACGCCTGCCATGATGAGTTTGGTGGCATCGGAGGCGGGTTTGGATTCCCGTTGCGGTATCGCGTCGATGCCGGAGAAACAGCCGAAGCACTCAGCCTGGTAACCCGAAGTGTCAGCGAGGGTGAGTCCAACCCCAACGTCGAATTGAAATCAAATGCCAAGTCACCCTCGCTCACGCTGTCGGCTACAAGTGCCGACCAAACACAAAACGACGTTGCTAACCCGGGACTTGTCCCGATCGCAATCACCGCGAAGGGGACAAAGGCTCGCTTCGTTCGCATCACTGTGCCGAAGCTTCGTGAGCGAACCAAAGACTTCATCTTCGCGCTCGCGGAGGTCGAAGTGCTGAACGCCGACGGCAAAAACGTCGCGTTCAACGCATCCGTCACGTCGCTGGATTCGATCGAAGCACCGATTCGCTGGGGCAAAAAGAATCTGACCGACGGCATCTGGCCACAAGCTGGAGACTCCACCGCGATCGCCAAATTGGCCGAGAGTCAGAAACTGCATCAGGCGATCTTCGATCGCATCAACACGCCGGAACGACGAACTCTCCGCGAGCAGTTGGATAAAGACCGGCAGGCAATACAGCAACAAATCGCCGCGCTGCCTCAAGGCCGTGTAGTGCTCGCCGCCGCGACCGAGTTCGAGCCGCAAGGTGGATTTCAGCCGACAAAAGGCAAGCCACGCGACGTGCAAGTCCTGCATCGCGGCAACGTCCTGCAACCGCGCGGAACCGCGAAGCCCGGTGTCGTCCCAATCCTGAAAGGTGTTCCTGTCGAGTTCTCGCTGCCGGCCGATCATCGCGAAGGTGACCGCCGAGCTGCTCTCGCGAAGTGGATCACTCGTGTGGATCACCCGACAACATGGCGCTCGATCGCGAATCGCGTCTGGCAATTTCACTTCAGCCAGGCGATCGTCGAAAGCCCAAACGACTTCGGCCGCATGGGCCGTGTGCCCTCGCATCCTGAGTTGCTCGATTGGCTGGCGTGTGAGCTGGCCAAAGGCCGTGAGCCGATGGTCGATGGCCGTGATCCTTTTTCTTCGGAGTTGGTTGGACAGCCATCAGCTCTCAGCCATCGGCCAACAGCCGGACTCAAGCGTCTTCATCGGTTGATCGTTACGAGCGCGGCGTACCGACAATCATCGGCTCACAACGAAGCGGCAGCAGCCAACGACGGTGGCAATCGGTTTCTGTGGCGAATGAATCGTCGGCGATTGGAAGCCGAAGAAATTCGCGACTCGATCCTCGCCGTCTCTGGCCGAATGCGGCGGACGATGGGTGGGCCGGGGTATTACTTGTTCGCGCTGGAGCAGACGGCTCACTCGCCGCACTACGAGTATCACAAGT
>Ga0194128_10001133_pt1 | contig 47223 bp, 39 predicted proteins | sample TA2KigCa65mmetaG_FD_148650 | JGI IMG/M metagenome (GOLD analysis project Ga0194128, IMG submission 148650) | Freshwater microbial communities from Lake Tanganyika, Tanzania - TA2015037 Kigoma Deep Cast 65m | ecosystem: Environmental > Aquatic > Freshwater > Lake | place: Tanzania: Lake...
GCTGGAGAGTGATTTCTGTATTCGCGCCCTCGAGGCCGCCCTGACTATCGGACGACCGGAGATTTTCAACACTGACCAGGGATGCCAATATACCGCCCTCGGCTTTACCCAGGTCTTGGCGGAGGTGTAGGTGCAGATCAGCATGGACGGCAGGGGGCGTGCCTTCGACAACATCATGATCGAACGCCTGTGGCGGCCGGTCATATACGAGGAGGTCTTCCTCACGGACTACGGGCATCTCTTCGCCGCCCGTAAAAGCCTGGACAAATACTTCCGCTTCAACAACGAGCGAAGGAGGCCTACCAGCTTGGCCAAGCAAACCCCCGCTGCGTTCTAATGGCACGGTCGAACCCGCACCGCCAAGGCGGGGTGAAACGGCATCCTGCCGTTGCCGCTACGCTCCGGGCTACGCCCTCCGCTCGGCGGCAACGGCCAAAAAACCAACGGGCGATCTACCTTATACAAGCCCGCTTTTTGTCTTGAGAACCCAGACCACATCAAGCGGGGATCTGAGCCCTAAATTCATGGTGGGGTACGATCCCCGGAGCATTTACTCTATCTGGCAGTCGAAGTGCGGGATAACGTTTTGATGACCAGTGGACCAAACGCTATTGGGGAACTATCGGAAACCGAAGGGCAGTGGACCTCGGATTCCCTCCCTCTGCGCCACCTTAGCAACCTGAGCCTGCTCGCCCACCGGCAGAGCGCTTTGTAGAGCCCCAGAAACTCTGGGAGGTATTCCTGCTCCTGGGAGGAACCTATGACCCAGAACCCGATCCCCAGAGCCCTTTCAATTCTCTTCACTTCCCAGACCAGGGCACTGCTGATGGGCGGCCAGGCATGTATCCTTCAGGGGGCGGCTGAGTTCAGCCGCGACATCGACATCGCAATCTTGGTTTCTCCAGCCAATCTCGATCATCTGCGTGCCGCCTTGGCCACACTTCAGGCCGAACTTATTTTTTCTCCCTGCTTTTTGAGGACGTTCTTCGCCAAAGCCATGCTTGTCATTTCCGCTGCCATGCGCCAAAACCAGAGGGCCTGCCGATCGATGTGATGGGTCGCCGGCGGGGGATGGGAGAGTTTGAGGAATTGTGGGAGCGGCAAGTGGAAGTCGATCTACCCGAAGTGGGACTGGTGGCGGTGATGGCTTTGGAAGATTTGGTCAAGAGCAAGAAGACCCAGACAGACAACGATTAGCCGATGACTCGGCGGTTGATGGAGGCCGACTTCTACAGACAGAACACAGATGCCTAGAAGCCAGAGTGCGTTTCTGGCTGACCGAGTGCAGAACCCAGGAAATCCTCCAGGTCGTCGCTGATAAATTTCCACAACTCGCCCGCGAAATGGTTCAGGAAAGGCCACTGCTCGGCGCTGCTCTTGCAGGAGACTCCGCAATGGCAGCTCATATGCTGCAGGAAGAGGAAGACCAGGACCGAGAACTAGACCGCCGATATTGGACGCCGCTCAAGGAAGAGTTGGAACGCTGGCGTCGCCACTAGTGAAGTTGCTCACTTCACCAGCGCCATCTTGCGCACCTGCACCTGCTCGCCCACCCGAACCCAGCAGAAGTACACCCCGCTGGCCACCCCCTGGCCGGCCCCGTCCAGGCCGTCCCACACCGCCCGGTAGTAGCCCGGCTTCATGCCCTCCTCCACCAGGGTTTTCACCCGCTGGCCCAGCAGGTCGTAGATCTCCACCGCCACCGGCGCCGTGCCCCTGGTGCCCAGGGGCACGGTGTAGGGGATGGTGGTGCTGGGGTTGAAGGGATTGGGGTAGTTCGGTCCTAGGCTGAAGTCCCTGGGCAGGGCCAATTCGGCCGGGTCGTTGAGCAGGTGGACCTCGGTGCGCTCGTACGTGGAGGCCAGCAACACCCCCTCCCGCAGCCTCAAGGACTCGGGGTATCCGTCGCGCTGCAACCTGATCCTCAGCCGCAGCAGTTCCCCTTCCCCCGCCGCGTGCCAGACCCGGCCCCGGCGGGCCGCCGCCACTTCCAGAAGCCCTTCGTCCCGCTCCACCCGCCGCGCGTACCCTTGAGGACTGCCGCTGAACACCTCCCCCACCTGCACCCCCTCCTCCAGCACCTTCACCTCGCCGGGGTCGTACTCCAACTCCAAGGCGTAGCCGGCCAAGTCTCCAAGTCCCTTGGCTTGGTACACCAGCTCGATCTCGTCGCCCTGCCGCCATTCGCCGGCAACCCCCGGGGCAATCACCTCCACCCCGGCCTGACGGTTGGAGCGGCCTGCCGGCTTGTATACCGGGGGCGCCCCGAAGCCGGTGGTGTTGGAGATATTGGAGCTGGTCAGGGTCAGGTCCTCCACCCCCACCCGGAGGTCGTTGTTCAGGTCCGCCGACTTGAACAAGGCCGCGCTGGTGTTGGTGCCCCAGGCCGCATCGATGGCGTTGACGTCGTCCTCGTCGATCTCGTTGTCCTCGGTCACGTCGCCGGCTTTGAGCTGGCGGCCTTCCTGGTCCAGCAGGAAGGAGGCATCCCCGCGCACGTCGGAGGCAAAGAAGCCGTTGCTGCTGCCGATGATCAGCACCTCGCCGTTGCGCACCACAATGGTGTCGGTGCGTCCGCTCAGGTGGCTGGTGTCCTTGACCGTCAGCACATACCGGCCCGAAGGCACGCTGTAGAGACTCAGGCCCCCCGCAGAGGTGGTCTGCACCTCCACGGTGTCGGTGGTGCTGGTCAGGTCGTCGTTGGCCGAGCGGAAGCGGCTCTCCACCACGTGGGCGGTGCTGCCCGGCAGGCGCAGGTGCACGTCGAGCAGGGTGGAGTGGTTACCGTTGCCGATGGGCGAGTCGCGACCCTCCAGCAGCACGGTGGCCTCGATGCGGCCCCGGCCCACCGTCTGCACCTGGGCGCTTTGCAGGGACATGCCGGTGCTCTTTTTCAGGGTCACCGAATTGCCGACCAGGTTGAGGGCCGCGGTGGAGTCGAACTTGATGATGTAGCTACCGCTGGCGCTGTTGCCCACAACCACCTGGAAGCTGGCCAGGCGCACCGGGTCAGCGGCGGTGCCCAACAACTCCCCTCCCGGCTTATTCTTGGTGAACTTCAGCTGGGTGCCTGAGGAGGTGTTCTCCGCCACCGAACCGCCGGGGAACACCACCCCCAGGTCAGTGAAGGGGCTGCCCGAGTTCACCGCCGTCAGGGTGCTGGTTTGCAGGTCCACCACCGCGCTGACCACCTCGGCGGCCACCCCGCCCGACTGCACCAGCACCTCGAAGGTGAGGGTGTCCCCCACCCCGGCCATCACCCGGCTGGGGCTGAGGGAAAGATGCGGGCTGAGCCCCGAGCCGGCTTTGACCACCAGCGGGTTGGAGGCCTGGCTGACCTGGCCGGTGGTGTTGTCCGAGAAGGTGGGGTCGGCGCTGATGCCCGCGTACACGGTGTAGGCGCCCTGGGCCAGGGTGAAGGTGCTGGTCTTGGTGTCCCAGTTGTAGAAGTTGCCGTCGCTCTCGCGGATGGTGGTGATGGTGCCGGCGGTGGTGCCGGTGCTGCTGTTGAGGATCACCGGGTTGGCCGCCTCCAGGGCCTGCAGGGTGCTCAGGCCGCTGGTGGTGGCGGCGTAGAGGCGGATATAGGCGTCGTCGGTGCTCGACCCGTCGTCCACCAGGTAGTCGTCCCAGTCCAGGCGGACCAGGTCGCCCTGGCCGATTTCGGGCATGCGGGTCTTGAGCAGGATGTGCGGGGCGTGGGTCACCACCAGGGACCCGCCCTTGCTCACCTGCACGTTGCCCGACCCGTCGGTGATCACCGCGTAGAGCCAGACCCGGGTGCCGCTGACCGGCACGCCGTTGGCCGGGCTGCGCAGGTTCCAGCTGTACAGGTCGCTGGGCCCATCGCTGTTCTCGGTCAGCCCGCTGACGATCAGCCGGGTGTCGGCGTCGCCGGTCAGCGAGGTGGCCGAGGCCCCGGCCTCGGTGGAGTGGTCGATCACCGCCGGGTCGTCGGTGGTGAAGTACAAGGCGATGGTGGCGTTGTGGTCCAGATCCAGGTCTCCCGGCCCCTTCTGCCACTGGATGGTGTACACGGGCTGGGAACGGCTGTAGATCTGCCGCTGGGTGTCCTTGGCCGGCTCGTAGAAGACGAAGGCGGGGGAGTGGCGCAGCACCAGGGCGCTGGCGCTGTTGCCCACCACGGCGCTGACCGAATCGCTGGCCACCGCGTAGAGATAATAAAGCCCCTGCGGGATCAGCGGCGAGCTAACGTCCCAACTGTACTCGTGGTTGTGGCTGGTCAGCGAGGTGGTGGAAGTGATGGCCGTGCCCCGGGTCCCCGAGACGCTCTTGCCCAGCACGAAGTTCTGTTTGGGATAGGTCCCCTTGGCCGAGATAGAGGTAATGCCGGTGGCCGCGGCGTAGAAGAGCTGCACCTTGGCCTGGCTGTCGTAATCCACCACGCTGAAATCCAAATCGTAGGGATTGGCCTTCAGGCCGCTGCGCACCCCGGTGTCCACGGTATCCGCCCCGCTGGGGTCCACGTGCTGGATCACCGGCTTGTGCAGCACCGTCACCGGCCCCGTACTGACGGCGAAGACCGGCGGGTTCTTCTGGTCGTCGGCCACCAGGTAGACATAGTAGTTGCCGCTGGGCACCTTGAGGATGGAGGCGAAGAGGGCCGAGGTCTTGAGCCCCGAAGGGGGATCATCCCAGGTGTAGGTCTGACTGTTGCCCTCGGTCAGATCGTCGGTGCCGGCAGAATTGACGGTGCTGACATCGTTCTCGTCGGCGATCAGGGTGGCAAATATGCGGATGTCCTGCACCGAGCGCAGGTTGTTGCCCGGATAGGCGTAGAACGCCGCCTTGAGGCCGCTGCTGCTGAGGTTGTCGTCAGCGTCGTTGAGGCTGTAGGTGATGGCGTAGGAGGTGTTGGCCGTGTCGTTGGTCCCGTCGGGCTGGGCGATGGAGACCGTAGGCCTGTTGCTGGAGGGCAGGATGTCGATGTCGGCCCCCAGGTGGAAATAGCTGCCCGCCCCCACGAAGGCCCCCAGGGGGCTGGTGCCCACCCGCACCGTGCGCGCCCCCTTGCCCGTCCCCTCGGCACTGGCCGTGCTGTTGGTCACCACCTGCAGGTTGGTCGCCGAATCGCTGCCCAGCACGTTGAGCTTGACCAACAGGCCGATCTTGTCGTCGTCGTCCCCCCACTCGTTGGTGGAGGTGGAGTCGTCGTTCACCAGCCCGTCGAAGTACTTGTCGTCGTCGGCCAGGGTGCTGCCCACCGTTTCCCACTCCCCGGAGAGGAAGCCGTCGGTGCTGGTCCCGGCGGCCCCCAGCGACGCCCCGCTGGCCGGGTCGGCGGCGTGCACGTACACGGGGTTGTCCCCCATTTCGCTGGTGACGCTCTGGGGGTTCACCGGGGTATAGCTGAGGGTATATTGGTACGCCCCCACCGGCACCGACTCGTCCTCCCAGGTGATGTCCCGCCCCAGCACCTTGAAATAGGGGTGGTGGTTGACGTTGGTGACATGCCCCAGCCCGAACCCCTCCCCCGTGCCCCCGGCAAAGGCCAGGACGAGGTTGTCGCTGTCTGGGTGCTGGGCCAGCGCCGGGCTGAGCAGGAAGACGTCGGTGGTGGCGATGCCGTCCTGGGTGCCGGTGCCGTCCGAGTCGTCGTCGGCCACCTTCTCTGGCAGGGTCCAGCTCGCCCCGTTGTAGGTGGCATAGTAGATGTCGTGCTCGTTGAGGCTGCTGTATCCGGCCGAAAAGGCGATGTGCAGGTCCCCCTGGGTCTCCAGGCGGTTGTCCACCAGGGCGCTGACCCTTTCGGTCAACTCCCAGTCCAGCTCGATGTTGTACCGCAGGGTACCGTCGCTGAAGAGGGCCGGGGCGGCGGTGTTCCAGGCCCCCGCGGCCGTGCCCCAGGTGGCATTGCCTCCCACGGCCCCCTGATCGGTATAACTATTGAAAAAGATCCCCTCCACCGGGGTGTTGGCCCCGTACTTGTACACCGCGTAGATCCGGTCGGGCACCCGGGCCCGGTCGATGGCCAGGCTGGGGAAATAATACTGGGCGTTGGTCTCCAGAGCCGCATTGGTGGCCGAGGCGTTGTCGAAGCTGGCCACTGTCGCCCCGTCGGCGGTCTGGTTCCACCCCGAGGTGCCCACGCTGACCCAACTGGTGTCGCTGCGCAGGCGCTTGTGCTCGATGCGGTTGTCGGTGTCGTTGAAGGACAGCACGTGCAGGGCGTCCCCGTCCCCGATCTTGATGTCGGGACCGGTGTTGCGGTCCGCGTCCGGGTCCAGCCGCACCCCACCGCTGCCGCTGAGCCCGTCCTCGCCGGTGGGCATCATCGAGAAGGGAGAGGTGTACTTGTTCACCTTGGCCAGCATCACATCGTCGCTACCGGTGCCCCGGGTGGTGCCGCGCACGTAGGCGATGAAGATGTTGTCGCGGTCGTCAATGGCCAGGCGCGGAAAGGCGCAGCTGCGCCCCTCGGCGGTGGCGGTGTTGTTGACGATCAGCGGCGTCTGCCAGGTGATCCCCCCGTCCTGGGAGTAGTTGAAGTACACATTCTTGTGTCGAGCGTGGGAGGCGGTGGAGACAAAGGCGTAGGCCACCCGGGGCTGGCCACCGCTGCTGACCTCCAGGTCCAGGGTGGAGAAGGAGGTGCCCCCACCGTTGGTGCTCAGGGGGTGGTAGGTCAGGTTGCCCGAGATACTCACCGCCGAGGAGAAGGAGGCCCCCCCGTCGGTGCTGCGGGCATACATCACTTTGTAGACAGGGGTCACCCCGCCGTTGAAGACGCTGCCGGCGGAGAGGCCGCTCTGCTCGATCCAGGCCATGTGGATGGCCGGGAAGGTAGTGGCGCTGGTGACGCCAAAGGCAGGTTCCTCCGAGCCCACCCCAAAGGGAGCCACCTCCACCATCGCCACATCCACCTGCATGCCGTCGGTGTCGGTGGTGCTGAGCTGGTCGCTCTTTTCGACGGCGTGGAAATGGCCGATCACCGGGTAGGTGGGGGTGGCCGCCTGGTTGAGGTCCACCCGCACGCTGAGGGTGTCGCCGGCGACGAAGTCGGCGGTGGTGCTGCTGTCCCTCGGAGAGAAGCCCACCGGGGTGCGGTTCTCGAAGATGGGCGCGACGCCCAGTACCGGGACGGCCCACAGCAGCAGCAGGGGCAGGACAGGGCGCATGGCTACTTCACCAGCACCATCTTGCGGGTCTGGCGGAAGGCCCCCAGCTCCAACTGGGCGAAGTAGAGCCCTGCCGCCACCGACTGCCCCTGCTCATTGCGGCCGTCCCAGACCACGGTGTGGTAACCAGGAGACAGGGTGCCGGCCACCAGGATGCGCACCCGCTGTCCCAGCACGTCGTACACGGTGAGCCGCGCCTCCTGGCGCCGGGACACCGAGAAGGGAATGACCGTGCTGGGGTTGAAGGGGTTGGGGTAATTCTGGGCCAGGGCCGGCTGGGCCGGCAGCAGCCAGTCTGCCAGGCTCTTGCCATTGCGCACCGCCGCCCGCTCGTAGTCCGGGGCCAGCAACACCCCCTCGCCCAGCCGCAGCGCCTCCTCGGCCCCCTCGCGCAGCACCTCAAAGCGCAGGGTGGCCAGGCTGCCGGCGCCCTGGGCCTGCCAGCGCTTGCCGATCCGCGCCCCGGCCAACCGCACCCGGCCCTCCTCGGCGGCGGCGTCGAAGATTGCCCCGCTCGGATTGGCGGCAAAGATCTCCCCCGCCACCACCTCGTCGGGCAACAGGCGCAGGTACTGGGGGTCGTAGTCCAGGTCGAGGGCGTAGCCGGCCAGGGCGTCCAGGCCCTCGGCGCTTACCTCCACCCCGAATTCCTCGCCGGGAAGCAGGAGGCGCAACTGCACTGGCCTCACCTCGATTACCGCCTCGGCGTTGATCCGGCGGCCGGCCACCCGCTTGTACACCGGCGGGGCCCCAAAGCCCTCGCTGTTGCCGAAGTTCGAGGTGGTCGCGGTCAGGTCCGCCGCCCCGACGCTGCCGTCGTTGTTGAGGTCGGCCTGCTTGAAGTAGGACGCCGTGGTATTTGTGCCCCAGGCGGAGAGGATCAGGTTGACGTCGTCCTCGTTGATCTCGTTGTCCTCGCTCACGTCCCCGGCGATCAGTTGCCGGCCGCTGGAGGCCAGCATCCCGGCCGGATCACCTCTCAGGTCTGAGGCAAAGAAACCGTTGTTGTTGCCCGAGCTGATGGTCACCGTCTCGCCGTTGCGCACCAGGATGGTGTCGGTGCGGCCGCTGACGTGGCTGGTGTCCTTTACCGTCAGCACGTACCGGCCGGCCGGCACGCTCACCAGGGTCAAAGCGCCGGCGGAGCTGGTGGTGACCTCGACGGTGTCGGTGGTGCTGGTCAGGTCGTCGTTGGCGGCGATGAACAGGGAGTCTCTCAGGTCCACGGTGCTGCCCGGCAGGCGCAGGTGCACGTCCAGCAGGGTGGCGTGGTTGCCGCTGCCCAGGGGCGCGGTGCGGCCCTCCAGCTCCACGGTGGCCGAGATCTGCCCGCGTGAGACCCGGCTCAACTGAGGGTCGAGCAGGCTCAGGCCCTCGCCGTCGTCGAGGGGGTCGCTCTTGTTGACCACCCCCAGCACCGTGCCTGTGGATCCGCCCAGGAAACTCACCGAGGGGCTGGCCGCCAAACTCTTGGTGGCCACGAGCTGGAAGCGTGCCAGGGCCACCGGGACGGTGCTGGTGCCCACCGTCTGGCCGGAGAAGGTGGACTTGGAGAAGCGCAGCCGGTTGGACGAGCTTTCGTAGCTGTTCTCGATGGCTGAGGTGCCGGCGAAGATGTTGCCCAGGTCGATGAAGGGCTGGGTGCCCGAGCCGGACACCTGGTCGACGACGAAGAAGCTGCTGCCGGTGAGATTGAGCACCACCTGTACGAAGTTGATGGGCGAGCTGTACTGCACCATCACGTCGAAGGTCAGGGTGTCGCCGATGGCCACCGGCCGGTCCGTGGGCGAGAGGCTGATGTTGGGGGTGCTGCCAACCCCGCCGATGGCCAGGGCCGTGGAGCTGCGGCTCAGCGAGGTGCCGGTGTTATTGCTGAAGGTGGCGTCCTTGCTGATGGCGGCGTACACGAAATAGGAGGTGGCCGCCGTCCCGAAGAGCTTGGTGTTCCAATCGAAGAAGTTGACGCTGTCCTCCCGCACGCTGCGGAGGGTGCCGCTCTGGGTGCCGTCGGAGCTGTTTACCAGGAAGGTGGTGGTGCCGTTCACCGCCGCGTCCAGGGTCGCCAGGGTGGTCAGCGCGTTGTTGGTGGAGGCGTAGAGCCGGATATAGGCGTTGTCGGTACTCACCCCATCGTCCACCAGGTAGTCGTCCCACTCCACCCGCAGCACGTCGTTTTTGGAGAAGCTGGCGTAGTTGTCCAGCTTGGAGGTCAGCAGGGTGATGCGCGGGTCGTGGGTCAGGGTCAGGGCCCCGCCCAGGGCCACGCTGCGGTTATTGTGGCCGTCGCTGATGCGCGCGTAGAGCCAGACCTGCTCCCCATCCCGGGGCACGTCGTTGGGCGGGTTGCGGAAGCTCCACGCGTACATGTCGCTGGATCCGGAGCTGTTCTCGCTCAGGCCCTTGACCAGCACCCGGGTGTCGGCGTCTAGGAGCAGCGAGTCCGGGTAGCTCTCGTAGTTGATGGTCGCCGGGTTGTCGGTGGTGTAGTACAGGTCGATGGTGGCGTTGTCGTCGAAGTCCTGGTCGCCGGATCCCTTCTGCCACTGGATGGTGTAGACCGGCTGCGAGCCGGTGTTCACCCGCCGATGGGTGTCCTTGGGCGGCTCGTAAAAGACGAAAGAGGGCGAGTGCTTGATCGTCAGTTGGGCGGTGCTCTGCCCCACGGCGATGGCGGTCGAGTCCGAGGCCACCGCGTAGATGAAGTAGCTCCCCTCCTTGACCGTGGTGGCGGTGTTGTTGTCGCTGACCGAATCGGTGACGTCCCACTCATATTCGACATGGGCGCTGGTCAGGGTGTCGGAGCCGGGGATGGCGATGGCCCGCTTGCCTTTGACACTCTTGCCCAGGGCAAAGCGGAGGTTGGGATAACGCCCGATCACCGAGACCGTGGCCAGGCCGCTGACCGAGGAGTAGAAAAGCTGCACCTCGGTGGCCCCCTGGCGGTCGAAGTCGCGCACCCGGAAATCCAGGTCGTAGGGATTGGCCTTCAGCCCGGTGCGCACCCCGGTGTCCACAGTGTCGGCCCGGCTGGGGTCCACGTAATCGACGAGGGGCTTGTGCCGCACCGCCAGTGCCCCGCTGCTGCGGGCGTAGACGGGCAGGTTCTTCTGGTCGTCGGCCACCAGGTAGATGTAATAGTTGCCGCTGGGAACCTTGTACAGCGAGGCGAAGAGCAGGGCCTGCAGCGTCGCGGAGGGCTCGTCCCAGGTGTAGACCTGGGAGGTGCCCTCTAGAAAGTCGTTGCTGCCGTTGCTGTTGACGGTGGTGGCGTCGTTCTCGTCGGCGATCAGGGTGCCAAAGATGCGGATGTCCTGCACCGTGGACAGGGTGCTGTCGGCCGAGAAATAAAGCGCTGCCCGCAAGTTGCTCGACCCCAGTGCGTCGTCCGGGTCGCTCAGGTCATAGCTGATCGGGTAGGAGGTGTTGGCGGTGTCGGCCACCCCGTCGGGCTGGAGGATGCGGACGGTGGGGGCGGTGTTGGCATCGATGATATCGATGTTGGCCCCCAGGGAGAAGAAGGTGCCCGCGGCGACAAAGGAGCCCAGCGGGCTGGTGCCCACCCGCACCGTGCGGGCCCCCTTGCCGGTGCCGGCGGCGCTGGCGGTGCTGTTGGTCACTACCTGCAGGTTGGTCGAAGAATCGCTGCCCAGGACATTGAGCTTGAGCAGCAATCCCACCTTGTCGTCGTCATCCCCCCACTCGTTCTCGGTGGAGGAGTCCTCGTTGAGCCGGCCCTCGAAGAACTTGTCGTCGTCGGCCAGGGTGCTGCCCACCGTCTCCCACTCCCCCGCCAGGAATCCGTCGGTGCTCTTCTTGCCGGTGGCCCCCAGCCCATTGCCGGTGAGGTTGTCGGCCACATGGACGTACACCGCCTGGTCGGCGATCTCGCTGCTGGCCTGGTGGGGATTGACCGGGGTGTACTCCAGGTCATAGGCATAACCGCCCACCGGGACGGACTGGTCCTCGTAACTGACTGCCCGGCCCAGCACCTTGAAATAGGCATGGTGGTTGGCATTGGTGACCTGATCCACCCCCAGGCCCTCGGCAACCCCGCCCACAAAGCCCAGGTACACGTTGGGGTCGTCGCTGCGTTTGGCAATCATCGGGGCGCTGAGAAAGACGTCGGCGCTGGCGATGCCGTCCTGGGTTCCGGTGCCGTCCGAATCGTCGTCGGCCACTTTCTCCGGCAGGATCCAGCTCGCCCCGTTGAAAAATCCGTAGTACACGTCGTGCTCGTTGCGGCTGCTGTACCCGGCGGTGAAGGCGATGTGTACCTCCCCCCGGTCTGGACGGCGGTCATCCACCACGGCGCTGACCGGCTCAGTAACCTTCCAGTCCAGTTCCACGTTGTATTGCGCGTTGCCGTCCCGGAACACCGGCGAGGTGGCCGTGCTCCACACCGGGGCGGCCGTGGCGGTATTCCAGCCGGCGCTGCCCCCCACCGCGTTGTCGTAGGTGTAGCGGTTGTAGAAGATGGTCTCGTAGGTGGCGTCCCCGTACTTGTACAGACCGTAGACGCGGTTGGGGGAACTGACCCGGTCCACCACCACGGTGGGAAAATAGAAGAGCGCGTTCACCTCCAGGGCCGTGTTGGCCGCCGAGGAGTTGTTGAAGTCATCGACGTTGGCCCCGTCGCTGTTCTGGTTCCACCCCCCGCTGCCCGCCGTGCTCCACGAATCCGCCAGCAGGGTCTTGTGCTCGATGCGGTTGTCGGTGTCGTTGTAGTACATCAGATGGAGCACGTCGCCGCTGCCCCGGTCGATGGAAGGCCCGGTGTGGCGGTCGGCGTCCGGGGCGACGCGCACCCCGCCGGTGCTGCCGCTGGTCCCCAGCGACCCCACCCTTTCCATGGTAAAGGGACTGGTCTGGCGGTTCACCTTGGCCAGCATCACGTCGTCGGCCCCGGTGCCGGCGGTCGAACCGCGCACATAGGTGACAAACACATTGTCGCGCTGGTCGATGACCATGCGCGGGAAGGCCGCGTTCCGCCCCTGGGTGTTGCCCACGGTGGTGGTGTCGTTGATCACCACCGCGCTGTTGGCCGGCAGCCAGGTGGCCCCCCCGTCCTCGGAGTGGTTGAAGTACACGCTGTTGGGGTTGGAGGCGAACTTTGCCCGGTTGCCGTCGGGCGAGGCGTTGAAGGCGTAGGCGATGCGGGGGTTGCCCCGGCTGTCCACCTCCAGGTCCAGGGTGGAGAAGGAGGTGCCGGCCCCGTTGAGGGTCAGGATGTCGAAGCGCAGACTGCCCGAGACCGCCACCGGGCTTGAGAAGGTGGCGCCGTTGTCGTTGCTGCGGGTGTAGCGCACATAGTAAACAGGGGTGGAGACCGGCGTCACCACCTCCTGCCCGATCCACGCCATGTGGACTGTGCTGGTCCCCGACACCGCCACATCCACCCGCATGCCGTCCACGTCGCTGGTTTCGAGGGCTTCGCTGCGCTCGAGGTTGTGGAAGTTGCCAATTACCGGGTAGGTGGGCGTGGCCGCCTGGTTGAGGTCGGCCCGGACGGTGATGGTTTCGCCTTCGATGAAGTCCTGGCGGGCAGTGCTGTCGCGCAACGAAAAGCCTGCCGGGGTGCGGTTCTCCAGGGTGGGGATGGCCCCGTAGCTCTCCTGGCACAGCAGGAGTCCGGCCAGGAGCGACCAGGCGATCAGAGGGCGGTAGGACAGCGCGTCTTTCAAGGCTCCATTCCTTCGGCAGCGCTGGGCCGACGCTTCGTGCGGCGGCAAGGCATCCCGTTTTGAGCAACATCAGTGCCATCCACCCCTGGATGCAATATATCTTGTTGTTTTTTCTCTCATTGTCCTCACTCTATCCCACCACCACCCACCGGGTCCGAAGAAAATCTTTCCCGCGCTGGGGAGGATCTTTCCGCCCTTTCTGCTTCCCAGTGCCGGCATCTTTTGCCGGAAACTCTTGCCCTACATGGGGAAAAGGCGACTCCTGCCACACCCCCGGCCCCTGGCATAGGATTTGCGGTTCCTGGTTCGGTCTTTTCCAGGGAGGGTTTTCCATGGCACGGAGCACAGGATGGCTGGGGTGGGTGGGGTTGATGTTCTTCATCCACATTGTCCCCGAACCGCTCCTGGCGGCCAAACTTGAACTTCGCCAGGCCGGCACCCGCTCCACCGAGGTCACCGTGGACGTGGGTGACGAGTTTGCCGTGGAGCTGTGGGTGGACGGGGAGGGCCGGCCCCTTACCGGGGCCGCGGTCTTCCTCAGTTTCGACCCCACCTTCTTTGAACTGGCCGGTTCGAGCCGCACCAGCCCCTCTCCCTTCGCCCCCGGCCCTTTCCTGGGCAACGGCGAGATCTACCGCAACTCCCTGCTGGCCGAGGAAGATCCGGCCGCTGCCGCCTCCGGGGTCCAGGTGGATTACAGCGTGGTCCGCGCCAGCGGTCAGGGCGCCGGCAACCTGGCCACCTTCCGGCTGCGGGCCCTGGCCCCCACCCAGCGCTCGGTGGTGCGCATCGACGAGAGCGGCGCCCGGGAAACCCGCTACTTCACCCCCGACGGCGCCCACCAGCCCTTTCAGTACATCGCCCCCTTGCAGATCCAGGTGCGCGGCATCGAACTGGTCGGGCTACCCCACCGCCTGGTCCTGGCCAGGGGCCAGACCGACACCACCTCGCTGCAACTGGACCAGTTCCTCTTCGACCCTGTGTATGGACCCGAGCGCATCGAATGGACCGTCTCCCCCAGCGCTGTCCTCTCCCTCGACTTCGACACCTCCCGCCGCCTGGTGCGCCTGCGCGCACCGGATTCGGCCTCTCCCTGGGAGCAGTTGCGCGTCACCGCCACCAACCCGGACGGTCAGTCCGCCAATGCCCTCATCGAGGTCTTTGTCAACGGCGGGCCGCAACTGGTCCCCGGCCTGGGGCCTTTGACCTTGGCGGAGGACCAATCCTTCACCTGGCCCCTGGACAACCTGGCCAGCGACCCGGACGCCGGCCCTCAGCAGTTGCAATGGATCTTTGCGGCCACCCCTGAGCTGGGCGCGGCCCTGGACCTTGAAACCCGCCAACTGCGCTTCACCCCCCGGGCCGATTGGAACGGCGAGGGCCAGTTGACCCTGAGGGTGGTTGACGAATACGGTTTCGCCGACACCGCCCAGGTGGCCCTTTCCGTGCTGCCGGTGGAGGACCCCCCCCTCTTCCTCATCTCCCCCAACGTGCGCCTGATCCGTGGCCGGCAGGACAGCAGCCTGACCCGCCAGGCCCTCCTCAGCGACGCCGAGCAGACCCCCGAGCAGTTAAGCCTGTCCTGGGAAGGAGCCGACGAGGTGGGCATCGAGGAACGCGCCGGCCGGCTGGTGCTTTCGGCCCCCCAGGACTGGACCGGGACCGAGGAAATCCGCCTGCTGGCCAGCGACCCCAGCGGCCTTTCCGACCAGGCCCTCCTGACCGTCAGTGTGGTGCCCTCCCTGGCCCCCATCGTGCAGGAGCCCCCCCGCCGCCGGGGCATCGCTGCGGGCACCCATTTTGTACTCGCCCTCGACGCTTTGGTCATCGATCCCGACGACGAAGTCCAGACCCTGCGCTGGCAGATCAGCGGCCAGGCCGAGTTGGGTGTCAGCCTCAGTTCCACCCGTGCCCTTCGCGTCGAGGCCCCCCCTGCCTTTGCCGGGACCGAGACCCTGCACCTCGAGGTGCTCGACCCCAGCGGCGAGCGCGCCGGCTTCGAACTGCTGATCTTCGCCGCCCCGGCCGACGGCTCGCCCGCCATCTCCCCCCTGCCCGACCTGGCCCTGCCCGCAGGCGGGATCGACACCTCCATCGACCTGGACGACTACCTCTTTGACCTGGACCACGAACCCGCCCGCATCACCTGGAACGCCGCGCCGGCAGAGGGGGTGGAGGTGCGCATCGACCCCGAGACCCACGTGCTGGTGATCAGCGCCGCCCCCGAGGCCCTGGACGGGGTGCGCCAGCTCGAATTGCGCGCCCTCGACCCAGACGGCCACCAGGCCATCCAGACCCTCAACCTGCGGCTCTTCGGCGGCGAACTCCCCCAGCCCGAGCCCCCCGACACCGCCTCCCAGACCCCCCTGGCGCCCCGTTTGGCCGAGTTGCCAGCCCTCAGCATCGTGGCCGGCCAGTTCGACCAGAGCATTGATCTCGACGATTTCGTCTCCCAGGGAGACCCCGCCTCCCTCACTTGGGAGGTGCAGGCCCCCGCGGGTCTGACCGGGATGGTGGACGGCCAGACCCACCGGCTGCTGGTGCTGGTGGAACCGGGATGGGAGGGGGAGGCTTTCCTGTTGGTGCGGGTCCGCGATGCCCTGGGCCAGCTCTCCGAGGCCCTGGTGCGGGTCCAGGCGCAGGCCGCTGCCCCGACCCTCGGCCTGGTCCCCGATCTCGAGATCGACCTGCTCGACGGCGACACCGAGATCCGTCTGCCCCTCAGCCAACTCTTCCCCGAGGGCCAGGTGCCAGCGGGCTTGAGCTGGGAGGTCAGCGCCGGCCAGGAGGTGGAGGTGAGTCCGGACGCAGCCGGGGTGCTGATCCTCAAGGGCGCCGAACCCTTTGCCAGCGGCCAGACCCTCACCCTCCAGGCCCGCGACCCTCAGAACCGCCTTGCCACCGGGCAGCTGCGGCTGCAGGTACACCCCGCCGACGGCAGCGGCGGCCAGGAGGTGCCCGAATTTCGCCTGGCCCTCTTGCCCAACCCGCTCCAGCCAGAGTACCTCGACCTCTATGTCCTCAGCGATCTGCCCTTGTCCCAGGCCCCGCGCCTGCGCCTGCAGGACGGCCAGGCGCTCGAGGTGATCCAGTTGGCCCCCGGCATCTGGCAGGGCAGCCACGTGCTGCGACCAGGCCAGGCCCCCGCCCTCGGTTTCCTGGCCCTGGGTCTGGACCAGCACCGCCAACTGCTCATTAGCAGCGCGGCCCTGGGCAAGTAGGTGCGTCCCGATCCCGGCCCGGGGGGTACTAGCGCCCGCGGTCCACAGGCGCGGCCCCCCGGGGTTCGCGCCCTTTTTCTTGGCAGACCACGCGCCCTGGTGTTATCTTCCCCGCACCCATAGTCCCCTGCTAGCTGGCTCCCGGAGGAAGAGAGCCCATGGATCGCCTGGGTCATTTGTCCTTCCTTACGCTTGTTCTTCTCAGCTTCGCTCTGCCTCTCTATGCCCCCGGGCTTCCCTGGTCCCCAAAGTGAGGTCTGGTAGCCGTCCCCGCTCACCCTGACCAGTGAAGGTCCTGGCCAGTCCGCCGCCGCGACCGACCGCCATGCCAACACCGGGCACCTGATCGTGAACACCATCCACCTCGACAAGACCCCGCCGACCATCAGCCCCGCCACCGCCGGATCCCGAACCCCGGGAAGTTGGTACTTGGGTCCGATCGCGGTCAGTTTCTCCGGGGCAGCCGCCCACTTCCGCCTCGCCGGTGTAACGCTGCCGATCACCCAGACCAATGATGGCGCCAATCAGTCGGTCACCGGCACTGCCACTGACCTGGCCGACAACACCGCCCACGCCACCCTCACCGTCGAGGTGCAGGTGACGCCTAGCTCCTGCGGCCTGGTGACCAACTGCGCCAACCCCCTCAACCCCAGCACCACCATCGCCGGTCAACTGCCCCAGGCCTTGCCGGTGCGCCCGACCGTCTGCAACCTGATGGGCCAACCCGTGCGGGTGCTGGCCGAGGAGATGCAGGAAGCCGGCCCCCATGCCCTGGCCTGCAACGGCCGCGACCAGCAGGGCCAGTCCCTCGCCGCCGGCGTGAACCGCTGCCGGCTCCAGGCGGGGGAGCGGGTTGCCGTGCAGAAGCTGCATTTCGCCAAGTACCCCCTCCGCTTGCTCAGAGGAGCCTCCTAGATGACCGAAGCCGAGATCTACGAGTTCGACCTCAACGGATACATCATCTACCCCGGCCTGATCCCCCCAGACCTGGTCCGCCGCATGAACGGGATCATCGACGCCGACCAGGCCGGCAGCTTCCCCCACAGCTTCTCCTTCCTCCACCTCGACCCCTGCTTCATGGAGCTGATGGCCCACCCCCGCACCCTGAGGATCATGCGCACCATCATTGGCGACTGGCTGCGCCTGGACCACACCTACGGGCTTCAGATGAACAAGGACACCGAGGTGCGCGAGAACCTCCACGGCGGCCTGCGTGCCGACCATGGAGAGCACCAGTACCAGTGGGCGTACAACAGGATGTGGAACGGCCTGATCGTGGTGATGTACGCCCTGGAGGACGTGCCCCCCGGCGCCGGCGGCCTGATCGGAGTGCCCGGCAGCCACAAGGCGGCCATCAACACCTACAAGCCCGAGGTCTACTCCCACCTCGTGGTCAACCCGTCCTTCAAAGCCGGGGACATGCTCATCTTCACCGAGGCCCTGGTCCACGGCACCCGCAGATGGACCGCTCCGGGCCGGCGGCGGGCCCTGCTCTACAAGTACTCCCCTGGGTACTCCACCTGGGCCGATGCCACCAAGCTCCAGCAGTACGAGGCCATGGCCACCACCCAACTCCAGCGCGACCTCCTGCGCCCTCCCTACGTGGGCAACCGCACCCCGCTCGCCTTCCCGGAGGTCTGAGCCATGCTCAAGACCGGCTCCTCCGGCGGCATCTACATCCACCCATGGGACATCACCGAGGAAGGCATCGAGGACTGTTTTGACTTTCTAGGCGATACCTGCGGCCTCAACGAGTTGTTCATCGCCGCAGTGTACCACGCCAACACCTTTCTGCTGCCCCACAACCCCAAGCGCCTCTTGCGCTGGGACGAGGGCTCGGTCTTCTTTCCCCCGCAGCATTCGGCCTGGAGCCGCACCCGCATCCGACCCGTGCTGGGCGAATGTGTGGACAGCGCCGGGTACCTGGCCAACATCGTCGATGCGGCCCGCCAGCGCGACTGGGGGGTGATCTTCTTCGTGGTCTTCCACTTCAGCCACAGCACCGCCCGCAACCACCCCGAGGCGTGCTGTGTGGACGCCCTGGGCGAGCGGCAGCGGGCGCACCTGTGCCCGGCCAATCCCGAGGTGCGCGCCTACGACCTGGCCCTGGTCGAGGAATTGATGACCACCTACGGAGGCGACGGCATCCGCCACGAATCCCTCGGTTACGGGGGATGGAACTCCGGTTTCGTGGTGGACAAGGTGGAGATGAGACCCTGCCCCCGGGACCAGTTCCTGCTGAGCCTGTGCTTCTGCGGTCACTGTCTGGAGCGGGACCGGCGGGCTGGCAACGATCCCCTCGCCCTGCGCCGCGAGGTGCGCGACCACCTCTTCGACAGCCTGGCTCTCCCCCCCGAGGAATGGGACCAGGGCCCGGTGGACGAGGAATGGGCCCGCAACGCCTTCGGCGGTCGGCTCTGGCCCTACCTTGAAACCCGCTGCGACACCGTCACCTCCCTGTACGAGGAGGTGCAGGCCCTCACCCTGGCCCAGGGCGGGGCCTTCATGCCCTTTGGCCCCCAGCAGCACCGCCACGTCCTGGGCGGCCTGGACTACGGCCGCTTCCACCCCCATCTCAAGCGGGTAAGCTTCGGCTGCCGGGGCGCCACCCTCGACGAGCAGTACCACAACCTTGTCGCCGACCTGCAACAGGCCCCCTCCTGGGCCGAGCCCGAGATCATGCACAACCAGCGCGCTTTTTCCTCGATGGAGGCCCTGCGGGACCAGGTGCTGATGGTGCGCCGGGCCGGCATCCGCCACCACTCCTTCCATTATTATGGCATGAGCCGCACCTATCAACTGGAGTGGATCGGCAGCGCCCGCCAAGCCTGGGCCTGAAAAAAGTACCGCACCGTCACCCCTTCCCCCTGCGGAGGTGTGCCATGCCCGCCCTGCTCCTCTTCCTTGCCCTGCCCGTCCTGTTGGCCGCCGACGAGCTGCGCTTCGACACCCCGCAGCAGTGGCAGACCTGGAAACTGCCCCTGGGCGCCCTGGAGTTCACCGCCGAGGGCGACCTCAAGCCGGTGCAGATCCGCAAGCACAACAACGCCGCCCTCGACGCGGGGCGCTTCGGCGGGGGCATCCGCAGCGTGGGCTCCAACCCCGGCAGCGCCCCCCTGGTGATGGACGGGGACCCGGCCACTGGCTGGGCCCCGGACCTGGCCGCTCCCCTGGAGGACCGCTTCATCGAGATCAACCTGGGGCGCGGGGTCTCGGCCTACCGGGTGGTGCTGGTCTTTGCCGAGGACGCCCCGCCCTTCGAGCTTTTCGACCTGATGCTCTCCACCGGGGAGCAGCAGCTCGACCAGATCGCCAACCCCATCCCCAACACCCTGGTCTACCGCATCAGTGAGCGCTTCAAGGAGAACACCCGGCACCGCCTGGTCTACGAACTGGACCGCCCCGAGCACACCCCCATCCAGTACCTGCGCCTCGCCGTGCTGCAAAGCCCCCCCGGAGCCCGCCTCACCGAGGTGGAGGTGGAGGGGGTGGGCGACAACCTGCTGGCCAACCTGCGTCACCGGGGCGGGGACATCGAGATCATCGTCGATACCAGCAAGCCCGACGAGGCGGTGCAGACCGGCAACGCCCAGGCCCTCATCGACGGCGACCTGACCTCCCGCTGGCAGCAGCGCAACGAGCCGCGCGCCCCCTACGACATCTGGGGCAACATCACCCTGGACCTGGGGGCGGTGTACTGGGTAGACTGGTTCCGCCTCATCGGCGGGGTGGTGGTGCGCTCGGGCAACGGCGGGGGCATCACCACCGCCGCCTTCGTGTCGCGGCGCAGCTTCATCTACAAGTACTACGAGGTCCTCACCTCCGACGGCTCCCTGGCCCCCGACGGCAGCCGGGTGTGGACCAAGCACTACGCCGACTATCCCACCGACGAATCCATCACCATGGGCATGGCCGACCACAAGTTCGACTCCCAGCCCACCCGCTATGTCCGCTTCGTCTGGAGGGTCTGGGACGCCGCCTGCGCCGTGGCTGTGGGCGGCACCCAGGGCCGCACCTCGCAGTTCTGCCTGGTCACCGGGGCCACCGAGGAACTTCAGGTCTACAGCGAGGGCTACCCCCAGTCCCTGCAATTCCATTCGCACATCATCGACCTGGGCACTGACCGGAACCTGCAAACCCTCTCCTGGGGGGGCGATGCCCCGGCCGGCACCAGGGTCGAGTTGCGCAGCCGAACCGGCGACCAGGTGGTCGAGCAGCTTACCTACCGCGACAAGGACGGCAAGGAGGTCACCCAGAAGAAATACGAAAAACTCATCCCCTCCTTCCGCGGGCCCATCGATACCTTGTTGGTGGCCGGGGGCGACTGGAGTCCCTGGAGCAAGATCTACGCCTTCTCCGGCGAAGCCTTCCAGTCCCCCTCCCCCCGCCGCTACCTCGAACTGGACGCCCGCCTGGTCAGCGATCATCCCGACCGGGCGGCCAGCCTGGACTGGCTGACCATCGCCTACACCCCGCCCCTGGCCAGCCGGGCCCTGGGCGAGATCAATCCGCCCGAGGTGCGCCCCGGCGAGTCCACCGAGTTCTCCTACTTCCTGCGGCCCGAGGGCGCCGCCCCCGGCCTGGACCGCCTCGCCGTCGAGGCCACTGTGCCCCTGCGCTTCACCGGCGCGTACCTGGACGGGCAGCCGGCCGCAGCCCAGGTCGATTCCACCGCCGCAGGTTTCCAGGTCCTCTTCCCCAGCGCCCTGCGCTCCGACCAGTTGGTGGAGTTGCGCTTCGCCTCGGCCGTCTTCCACCAGTCCACCCGCTTCGACCTCTTTCTCGAGGACAGCCGCACCAAGGTGCGCCAACCCGCCGAGCCGGGTGACGCCACAGAATTGAGCGTAAGCAACGGCAACGTGGTGCGCCTGCCCGTGGCCCAGGACCTGTTGGCCAACCTGCGCTACAGCCCCATCCTCACCCCCAACGGCGACGGGATCAACGACCAGTTGGAACTCTCCCTCGACCTGGTCAACGTGCTGGCCCCCCGGCCCCTGCGCCTGCGCCTCTTCGATCTGGCCGGCCGTCTGGTCCACGCCGACGAACTCCTGGCCCAGGCCGGCCACCGCGCCTTCTCCTGGGACGGCCGCGCCGGGGGCCGGCTGCTGCCCCCAGGCCTGTACCTGCTGGAACTGAGCATCGAGGGGGACGCCCGCCAGGAGCGCGCCCGGCGGCTGGTGCAGGTAGCCTATTGATAGTTGCCAGCCCGGGTCCTCATCGGCGAGGCGGCGCGCCGGCGCTTCTTCCCGCCAAACGATTGACAAGCCCAGGCCCCTTGGCTAATTTGCTGTACCCTTGTTTCTCCTTCTGCCCATGCGCTCCCAACTCGTCTTTGGCGCCCTCCTGCTGCTCTACGGCCTCTCCTTCTTCCTGCGGGGAGAAGACCCCAGGGCCCAACTGGGCCCCCAGCTTATGGAAGGGGTCTTCTTTCAGGGCGGGTACGGGCTACAGTGGGTCTACGACGCGGGGGCCGAGTTCGAGCGAGCACATCCCGAAATCCAGGCCCACGTCTGGGGCAACCCCAGAGCCTGGGACCAGTCCCGCTCGCGCTTCCTGGCCGGCAACCCACCCGACGCCTTCTGGTGCATCCACAACATCAACTTCTGGGTCAACCTGCAGGATGGCCTGGTGTCCGACCTCGACTCGCTGATGAATGCCCCGGCCTACGGCCAGGAGGATGTCAAGTTCAAGGACACCTTCCTGCCCGGCACCCTGGAGCAGGGCCAGTACCAGGGCAAACAGTACTTCCTGCCCATCACCTACGCGGTCGAAGGCATCTGGTACAACAAGAGGATGTTCGACGAGCGGGGTTGGGTCCCGGCCTCCACCTGGGACGAGTTCCTTGCCCTCTGTGAAAGGATCAAGACCACCTCCTCCATCGCCCCCCTTACCCACCAGGGCAAGTACCCCTCCTATTTCGGCATGATCTTCCGGGGTCTGCTCTACAAGCTGGGTGGCGAGGAATTGTACCTGGCCATCGACAACCTGGAGCCCGGCGCCTGGCAACGGCCGGAGGTGGTCCGCGCCGCCGGGCTCTCGCGCGAGCTGGTGGAGCAGGGCTATGTCCTGGAGGGCTCCTCCTCCTTCTCCCACACCGAGGGGCAGATGATCTGGCTGCAGGAAAAGGCCGCCATGATCCCCTGCGGCACCTGGCTCGAATCCGAGATGAAGAACGCCCTGCCCCCCGGTTTCGAGATGCGGCTGATGCCCGTGCCCGGCTTCCCCGATGGCAAGGGCGGCCAGAAGGCCGTGGGCGCCGACGCCGGCCCGGCCTTCTGGGTGCCCCGCCAGGCCGCCCACCCCGACTGGGGCATGGAGTACTTCCGCATCCTGCTCTCCAGGAAGATGGCCGCCAACTTCCTGGCCACCATCGGTTCGGTCATGCCCATCCGGGGCAGCACCGAAGGGGTGCCCATCCCCCCGGCCATGCAGAGCGCCCTCGACGCGGTGCAGGCCGCGGGGAATGAGACCTTCAACCTCCGCTTCCTCTCCTGGTACCCCGAGCTGCGCATCGAGTACGAGAACGCCCTGGGCGCGGTCCTCAACGGCGATCTGTCCCCCCAGGGCTTTGCCGACCGGATCGAAGCCCAGGCCCAGCGCCTGCGCCAGGACCCGGATCGGGTGCGTATGACCCGCCTGCCTTCCAAGCCCCTGGCCAGTCGCTGAAGCCATGACCAAGAACTGGAAGGCCGGCCTGCTCTTCGTCCTGCCCGCCCTGCTCCTGTACCTGCTCTTCATGATCGCCCCCTACTTCCTGGCTTTCGGGGTCAGTTTCGCCAAGTGGCGGGGGGTCTCCATGCAGATCGAGTTCAACGGCCTGGACAACTTCCGCCAGATGTTCGGGGACCCGCACTTCTGGAAAGCCCTGGGCAACACGGTATTCTTCACCATCTTCGCCGGGGCCATTGTCCCGGCCCTGGCCCTGCACTTTGCCGTCACCATCTCGCGGGGCCTGGTGCGGGGGACCCGCTTCTTCCGCGTCGCCTTCTTCTTCCCCAACCTCATCTCCCAGGTGGCCATCGCCGTGTTGTGGTGGTTCGCCCTCAACCCCCAGTTCGGCATCTTCAGCAATTTCCTGCGCCTCTTCGGCCTGGCCGACCTGCCCTCCTGGCTGGGCGACCCGGCCTGGGCCCCCTGGTGCGTGGTGATGGTCAAGGTCTGGGCCGCCACCGGCTTCTACATGATCCTCTACCTGTCGGCCATCGAGGGCATCCCCTCCGACTACTACGACGCCTGCCGTATCGATGGGGCCGGGGAATGGCAGTCCTTCTGGCACGTCACCCTGCCCCTGCTGGCGGAGATGATGAAGGTCAGCGTGGTCTTTCTGCTTTTGAATGGTTTCGGCACCTTCGACGTGGTGCGGATCATGACCGACGGCGGCCCGGACCGGGCCACCGAGACCCTGGCCACCTACATCTACGAAAACGCCTTTGAGCTGGGGAAATTCGGCTACGCCACCACCCTGGCCATGACCCTCTTCCTCATCACCTTCTCCCTGGCCCTGCTCTCCCTGCGCCTGCAGCGGCGCGAGGCGGTGGAGTACTGATGCTCCTCCTGCGCCGGGTCCTGGTCCAGCTCAGCTTCGTGCTCTACGCCCTGGTGGTGGTCTTCCCGATGGTCTGGCTGCTCTACACCTCCTTCAAGACCACCGACGAACTCTTCGCCAGCGCCTGGTCCCTGCCCGACGTCTGGGAGCTGACCAATTTCGCCAAAGCCTGGAACGAGGCCCGGCTGGGGGACTACTTTTGGAACAGCATCTTCGTCACCAGCACCACCCTGGTACTGCAACTCCTGGTGGGGGCCATGGCCAGCTATTCCCTGGCCAAGTACCAGTTCCGCGGCAGCAACCTGCTCTACTACGCCTTCCTGGCCGGCCTGATGTTCCCCATCTTCCTCGGGCTGGTGCCGCTTTTCTTTTTAGTCAAGGGGATGCACCTCATCGACACCCACCTCGGCCTCATCCTGGTCTACGCCGCCTCGGGCATCCCCTTCACCGTCTTTGTCCTCACCGCCTTCTTCCGCACCATCCCCACCACCATCATGGAAGCCGGGATCATGGACGGCTGCTCCCACTTCACCCTCTTCTGGCGGGTGATGCTGCCCCTGGCCAAGCCGGGCCTGACCACCGTGGGCATCTTCACCTTCATCGCCATCTGGAACGAGTACCTCCTGGCCCTGGTCCTGCTCTCCTCCTCCCACCTGCGCACCTTGCCCCTGGGTCTGGCGGTGCTGCAGTTCGTGCAGTTCTACAAGGTGGATTTCGGCGCCCTCTTCGCCGGATTGGTGATCGTCATGCTGCCCACCATCGCCTGCTACATCATCCTGCAGGAGCAGATCACCAAGGGCATCACCGTGGGCGCCGTGAAGGGTTAGACCCCGCGTGGGCATCGCCGCCGACCTGGCCATCATCATCGTCGCCGCCCTCCTGGGCGGCCTGGTGGCCCAGTGGTGCCGGCAACCCCTGATCCTGGGCTATATCCTGGCCGGGGTGTTGGTGGGCCCCCACACCGGCGGCATCACCATCTCCGATGTCCGCAACATCGAGCTTTTGGCCGAGATCGGCGTGGCCCTGCTGCTCTTCGCCATCGGCCTGGAGTTCTCCTTCAGGGAATTGCGGCCGGTGCGCCGCGTCGCCCTCCTGGGCACCCCCATCCAACTGGTCCTCACCATCGCATACGGGTACGGGATCGGCCGCCTGCTGGGCTGGGACTGGCTGCCCTCGGTGTGGCTGGGCGCCCTGATCTCCCTGTCCAGCACCATGGTCCTGCTCAAAACCCTGATGGGCCAGGGCCGCCTGGGCAGCCTCTCCAGCCGGGTGATGATCGGCATCCTCATCGTCCAGGACCTGGCGGTGGTGCCCCTGATGATCGTCCTGCCCCAGCTCAGCCAGCCGGCCTTCGCCTTCTCCACCCTAACCTGGGCCCTCCTCAAGGCCGCCGGCTTCCTGGCCCTGATGGTGCTGGCCGGCACCCGGCTCATCCCCCGCCTCATGGCCCTCATCGCCGACTGGAACTCGCGCGAGCTTTTCCTCCTGGCCGTCACCGCCATCGGCCTGGGCGTGGGCTACGCCACCCACCTCTTTGGGCTCTCCTTCGCCTTTGGTGCCTTTGTCGCCGGCATGGTCCTGGGCGAGTCCGACTACAGCCACCAGGCCCTCAGCGACGTGGTCCCCCTGCGCGACCTCTTCGGCCTGCTCTTCTTCGTCTCGGTGGGCATGTTGCTGGACCCGGCCTTTTTGTGGGCTCACTGGCCGGCGGTGTTGCTGCTGGTTCTGCTGGTGGGCCTGGGCAAGGGGCTGATCCTGGGAGGTCTGACCCGCTTTTTTGGCTACGGCAACGTCGCGCCCCTGGCCGTGGGCCTGGGTCTCTTCCAGATCGGCGAGTTCTCCTTTGTGCTGGCCAGGGTGGGCCTGACCGCCCAGGCTATCACCGCCGAGCAGTTCTCCCTGGTGCTCTGCGCCACGATCGCCACCATGCTCCTCACTCCCATCGTCAGCGGCCTCACCGCCCCGCTCTATGCCCGTTTCCGCCGCTTCTCCCCCCGCGAGCCCTTGCAGACCATCCAGCTACCCAGCGCCGAATGCCGCGACCACGTGGTCATCGCCGGGGGCGGCCGGGTGGGCCGGCATGTGGCCCAGGTGCTCAAGCGACTGGAGCAGGAGTTCGTGGTGATCGAGTTGGACCCCAGGCGGGTGGAGCAGTCCCGTCAGGCGGGGTTCCCGGTGCTCTACGGCGACGCCTCCCAGGAGGTGGTGCTGCGCGCAGCGGGCCTTGAGCGGGCCCGGCTCCTGCTGATCACCGCCCCGGTCATCGCCTCTGCCCGGCTCATCGTCTACCAGGGCCGCCGCCTCAATCCCGGCCTGCGCATCGTCGCCCGGGCCGAGGGCCTGGAGCAGATGCGCTGGCTGCGCGACCACGGGGTGGACGAGGTGGTGCAGCCCGAGTTCGAGGCCGGCCTGGAGATCACCCGCCAGGCCCTCCTCCACCTCGGTATCCCCCCAGCCCAGATCCAGCGCTTCACCGACGCGGTGCGCCAGGAACTCTATGCCCCCCTCTACCAGAACGGCGGGGCGTACCAGACCCTGGCCCAGTTGCAGCAGGCCGCCAGTGGGCTCGCATTGACCTGGCTGGAGATCCCCGCCTCCAGCCCCGGCGTTGGCCACAGCATCGCCGAACTGGCCCTGCGCACCCGCACCGGCGCCTCGGTGGTGGGACTGCTGCGCGGCGGGGTATTGCATCCCAACCCCACCGCGGACCAGCGCCTGGAGGCCGGCGACAGGGTGGGGGTGATGGGTGCTCCCGGGCAACTGGCCGACTTCCAGGCCTTGTTGGAGATACCATAACAGGAGGTCCCATGCTCACCTCTCTCGCCGAAAACCTCTGGGAACTCAACCGCCCCCTCAAAGCCCCCGGCCTGCGCCTCGACCACCGCATGGTGGTGGCCCGCCTCGCCTCCGGGGAGTTGCTGGTCCACTCCCCCGTCGAGTTGGATGAAGATATTGTCAGTGCCCTGGCCGCCCTCGGCCCGGTGAGCCACCTCGTGGCCCCCAGCCTCTTCCACGACCTGTACTGGCCCCCCTGGTTTTCCCGTTATCCCCAGGCCACCTTCTGGGGTGTGCCCGGCCTGCGCCAAGCCCATCCCGAACTGCCTTTCGGCGAACTCCTCCGCCCCGACCAGCCCACCCCCTGGGAGGCGGAACTGCCCAAACTCTTCATCGCCGGCATGCCCAAGCTCAACGAGTACGTCTTCTTCCATCCCCCCAGCCAGAGCCTGATCCTCGCCGACCTGGTCTTCAACCTCAGCCCAGACCAGTCCCTGTTGGGCAAACTGATCCTCAAAGCCAACGCCGCACACGGCAAGGTGGCCTGCTCGCGCATCTTCCGAGCCTTCATCAAGGACCGCAGCGCCTTCAGGCAGTCGGTGGAGGAATTGCTGTCGCGGGATTTTTCGCGGGTGATCGTGGGCCACGGCGGGAACGTGACCCAGGACGGGAAGGAGGCACTGCGGCGGGCTTTTGGGTGGCTATGATCGTAGCGGCAGGGAGAGGCCCCGCCACTACGAGTCACCACCGATAAAACTTGTACCCTTTCCCCCGCTCCAGCCCCTCCACCCACAGCCGGCACCACTCGCCGTGGTCGGTGAGCACCGACTGCGGGTTGGCGCGGCTGCGGCTGATGAAGGAGGGATAGACCTCCCGACCCGAAGGCGTCCCCGTCTGCTGGTAGCGCAGATCCATGCTCCAGCGTATGGAGTCGCTGAGGTTGGGCGTGGAATTGTGCGGGGTCTCCTTGTGCATCAGGAGCACCTCGCCCTTCTGCATCGGCAGGGGCACTGCCGGCGTCTGGGGCAATTCCCCGTCCTCCATCACCGCGCTCTTGGTATGGAGGATCCCCTTGCCCACCACGCGCGGGATCACCTGCATGCAGCCGTTCTCCACCGTGGCCTCGCACATGGGGATCCACACCGTCAGCACCTCGATGGGATCGGCCTCCTCGCGCATCACCGCCGCGTCCTGGTGCCAGCCGGCGATGTGGGTATTGGGGGTCTTGGCGGTCCTGGAGGGCATCTTGGGCCGCAGATGCTGGATGGGATTGCAGGTGATCTCCGGCCCCACCAGCCCCTCCACCAGGTCCATCAGGTGCTCGTTGCGCAGAAAATCGAAGAGAGCCCTGCCCCTGAACTGCATGATGTCCAGTTCGTTGTAGATGGTCCCGTCCTCCTCGCAGATCCGCGTCAGCCGCCGCCCGAAGGGCTCGTGCTCGTGCAACTGGCTGATCTTGCCCTCGGTCTTGAGTTCCCTGGCCCGCTTGTCGATGTACTCCTCGTATTCGCGGATCACCGGGTCCAGGTCGCTGTCCTGCAACCCGCCCCGCACCACCACGTACCCTTCGCGCTCGAAATGCTCCCTGTACTCCTGGCTCAGTTGCATTTTCTCTCTCCTAGTTCCAGCGGTGGCCGCGCATGCCCTTGCCGCGCTCCAGGGCCTCGACCCAGCGGCGCGACCACTCGGCGTGGTCGGCGAGCACACTGTCGGGGTTTGCCCGGCTGCGGGCGACAAAATCGGGATGGAAGGGCCGGCCCGTGGGCGTGCCGGTCTCCTGGTAGCGCAGGTCCATGCTCCAGCGGATATTCTCCGTGGTATTGGCCGTGGAGCGGTGGGGGATCTCCTTGTGCATCAACAATAGATCTCCCTTCTGCATCGGCAGGGTCAGCACCGCGCTCTGGGGCATCTCCTCATCCATGATCACCGTGCCTACCCCCGGCTTGGTGTGGTGCTGCATCAGGCCTTTGCCGTGGGTGCGGGGGATGATCTGGAGGCAGCCGTTCTCCACCGTGGCCTCGGTCAGGGGTATCCAGACGGTCAGGATGAAGTAGGGGTCGGCGTCGGCCCAGGTGACCCCGGCGTCCTGGTGCCAGGGCGCCACATGCGGGTCGCCTCCCTCGGGGGTGAGGCCAGCCGGCAGCTTGGGGCGGATGTGCTGGATGGGGCTGCAAGTGATCTCCGGCCCGACAATGCCTTCGACGATGTCGAGCAGGTTTTCATTGCGCAAAAACTCAAAAGAGGCCCTGCCGCGCAGGTGCATGATGTCCAGTTCCCGGTACATGGCGTTGTGCTCGCGGCAGATGTGGGCCAGCCGGCGCTCAAAGGGCTCGCCCTCATGCAGCGAGGAGATCTTGCCCTCGGACTTCAGCTCCCGCGCTCTTTTGTCGATGTGGGCCTCGTACTCGCGGATCACCGGGTCCAGGTCGCCGTCCTTCAACCCTCCCCGGACCACCAGGTAGCCCTCTGCCTTGAACTGCTCGATCTGCGCCGCCTTCAGCGTCATCGGTCCTCTCCTTTGGTTGCGGAAGGGAAAAATATAACCAGCGCCACGGCGCCGGCCAACTTGCCTTTGGGCCGCCCTCGCCCTAAGTTGGCCCCATGACCCCCTACCTGCTCGTCGATTTCGGCACCACCAGTACCAAGGCCGCCCTGGTGGACCTGGACACCGGCGCCTTCGCCCATCCCCAGCGCTACCCGGCCATCCCCAGCATCCCCGGCCCGAGCGGGCATTTTGAACTCCCTCTCGGAGCCCTGCGCCGCCGCTTTCTCGAGATCTGCGCCGACGGGCAGGCCCAGGCCCCTCTGCACGGCATTCTCCTGTGCAGCGAGATGCACGGCTTCGCCCTGCTCGACGCCCAGGACCAGCCCCTGGGCAACTACATCAGTTGGAAGGACGAGCGCTCCCGCCATCCCCTGGGGGGACAGGATACCTTCTCCCTGGTGGCCGGGCAGTTGGGCCCGGACTTCAAGCAGCTTACCGGCATGCGCCCCCGGCCCGGCTTTCCGCTGATGAACCTGATCCACCAGGGCCGCGCCGCCGCCCTGCCCAACCGGGCCCTCCTGCTCTCCCTGCCCTGCTGGCTTTCCCGCTGCTGCGGCGAGGCGACCGGGCTGATCCACCCCACCATGCTGGCGGGTATGGCGCTGTACGACCTGGGGCGCAGCGAGGTCTCCGCCGAACTCCTTGCCCTCGTGCGCGACCTCACCGGCTGCACCCTGGACCTGGGCCGGCCCGCCCCACCGCAGGCCGTGGCCGGGTACTGGTGCCAGGACGGGGCGCGGGTGCCCATCTACGCGGGGGTGGGCGACCACCAGTGCGCGGTGCTGGGGGCGGCCAATCTCCCCGGGCAGAGCCTCTCCCTCAACCTGGGTACCGGCTCCCAGGCTTCGGTCATCGGGGGCGAAAGCCATAACGAGGAGCTGGAAACCCGGCCCTTTTTCGACGAACTGCCCCTGCAGACCATCACCCACATCCCCGCCGGCCGCGCCCTGGCCGCTCACCTCGGCTTTCTCTCCCAGATCCGGGGGAGCGAGGCGCAGGGGTTCTGGGACCTGCTCGCCGCCCTGGGCGAGGCCGAGTTGGCCGGGGCCACCATGCATTTTGACCTGAGCATGTTCAAGAGCGCCCGGGGGTACCAAGAGGGTGGAGGCATCACAGGCATCGAGGAGGACGCCTACACCCTGGAGAACTACCTCTCCTCCCTGCTGCGCTCCTTCCTCGACCAGTACCTGGAGGTGCGGGACCTCCTCGACCCGCCCCATCAGCTCGCCCAGGCCATCCTAAGCGGCGGCCTGGCCCGCAACCTGCCCCGGCTACACCAGCTCTTCGCCCGCCGCGCCGGCCTGGAGGCCCTGCCGGCCACCCCGCTGGACGAAACCCTGCTGGGCCTGCGCACCCTGGCCCTGGTCGCCGACGGGCGGGCCGCCACGGTCCTCGAAGCGCAAAGGATCTTTGGCCGCGCCTGTTGAGCGGATTTTGACGCCGATACTTTACATCCCAAAGTTTTTGACAATACAGTAGCACGGGCTTTAACTCATCGGCATGACCACCGACCCTCCCTTCACTCCCTCGGCCCCCCAGCGCGCCCTCGATGAATTGCGCCAGATCCGCCGGCTCCTTCACCACCGTGCCAGGCTGGGCCAACGTGGGGATGGGTCTGATCGGCGCCACCGGCGCCTATCTGGCCCACGGCCAAACCGAGCCTACCGCCTGGCTTGGCACCTGGCTGGGGGCCGCGAGCGCAGCCTTTGCCCTGGGACTGCTGGCATCCTCCACAAGGACCGAACTGCCCGCCTGCCCCTGCGCAGCGAACCGGCCCGCCGGTTCTTTCTCGGACTGGGGCCGCCCCTCTTAGTAGGCACCCTGCTCACCGGGGTCTTTTGGAGCCATCACCTGGCCGAACTGCTGCCGGCGGCTTGGCTGCTCCTCTACGGATACGGGGTGGCGACCGGGGGGCAGCGTCGATCAAGGTCGTGCCGCTGATGGGGGTTGCTTTGTGGCGATAGGTGCGGTGGCCTGCCTGGCCCCGCCCGCCTGGGGGGATTTCCTGCTGGGATGCGGCTTTGGAGGGCTACACTTCGGTTTCGGCCTGTACATCGCCTGGAGACACGGTGGCTGAGCGCGCCCGCGCCCGCCGGTCCGCTCCGAGTGGTGCCCCGGCCCTGCAGGCCATCCGCGGCCTGGGCAAAAGTAGCGCCACCAACCGACTGATCCAAGAGCGCCTGCGCCTGGCCATTGTCAGCGCCCTGGCGATCAACGAGAAACTGAGCTTCTCCGAGTTGCGCCAGATCCTCGACACCACCGACGGCAACCTCAGCGTCCACGCCCGCAAGCTCGAAGAAGCCGGGTACGTCGAGTGCAGCAAGTACTTCGCCCACCGCGTGCCCCGCACCGATTACCGGCTCACAGCCAAAGGCAGGCAGGCGCTGATGGAGGCCCTGGTGCGGGCCATGCGTCAATGACACCTTGAGACCCCGGTAATCAACCGCGATCCATTCGAAGCGGCGCGAGGCGACGCCGCTGCCCGGGAACGCCTCTACCGCCAGGCCCTGGCCAAACAGGACGAGGCCGCCTTCAGGGAATGCATCAGCCGCAGCAGCCAGGCCCATCCCGACGAGCCGCTGCTGGCGGGTTGCGCCTACCGCCTGGACTTGCGCCCTCTGCGCGAGGTCTCCGCCCCTGCAAGCCAGGCCAACCACTGGATCGCGGCCCTGGCCGACAGTGCGCTCATGGGCTTCCTGACCTTCCTCGCCGCCGATGGCTGGCCCCCGGTCCCCAGCCCATAGATCACCAGCCCGCTCTTCTGGATCGGCTGGAGCCCCCTGGCCGGGCTGGGCTTGCTCGGCTTCCCGGCCCTGCCCGGGGCAACGCTAGCCGGCCGGACCAGCACGTGACCTACCTGCCGGCCCTCTTCATGGCCCTGCTCGCCGCGTGCCCAGCCCTCCTCTTCTGGGGCCGGGCCGACACTCGCCCAGGTCGCCATCCTGCACCTGCCCTTCGCGGCCTGGGCGGCCTTGGGGGGGCGGGCCTGTCCCTGGGGCCGCCCCGACCCGCCGGCGCAGGGCCACGCCTTACTGGTAAAGTCCATGAAGATCCTGGTGACCGGAGGGCTTTACTTCGGCGCCTGGATGGTTTTCGTCGGCCTGACCTGCGGCATCTTCGCCGCCCTTGGTTTTAAGCCCTCCCCAGAGACCATCCAGGCCGCAGCCGCCTGGGGCATCGGCGCGGTCCCGCTGCTAGCCCTGGCCAGCGCCAGTGATCCGGCCCGCCCGCCCACTTCCCAGCGCTGGGACACCGGCCTGGCCCGCCTGCTGCGCATCCTGACCTGGATCTTCCTGGCCCTGGCGGTGCTGGCGGTGTACGTCTGCTGGTTTGTCCCCGCCTATTTCTGGTGGCCCTTTGAGGAACAGGAGGTGCTGATCGTCTACAACGCGACGGTCATGGCCATCATCGCCTTGATGACCGCCGCCCTGGCCGATCCCGGGGAGCAGCGCTCCCCCACCCAGGATACCGCCCTGCGCTGGCAGTTCCTGGCCCTGGGCTGCCTTAGCTCTCTAATCAATCTCTGCGCCCTGGCCGCCATCGTCAGCCGCACCCTCGACTACGGCCTGACCCCCAACCGCCATGAGGTGCTGAGATGGAACCTGGTCACCTTAGTCAACCTGGGCCTGGCGCTGGTCTGCCAGTGGCGGGCCCGCCGGGGCGACTGGGCAACCGCCCTGCTGGCGGCCCTGTGGACCCTGTGGGTGCTGATGGGCCTGCCCTGGGCCCTCTCAGACCCGGCTTAGGAGGCCATGCTCTCCCGGAGCCTGCGCGAGAGCAGCCGCATCATCGAGAAGGCGATGGAGGAGTAGCGGCGCAGGATGCGCTCCAGGTCGCGGCGCTGCAGCGAGAGCAGGTGGACCTCCGAGACGGCCACCACCGAGGCCGAGCGCGGCTCGTCGTCCAAGAGCGCCATGTCCCCGAAGACCTGCTTCTCCGCCAGGGCGGCGATGGGGGCCTCGGATCCGGCCTTGCGCACCTCCAGCCCGCCGCTGACCACGATGTACATCTTGTCCCCCCGCGTGCCCTCCTCGATCACCACCGCTCCAGGGCGCACGCTCTCCTCCTGCATGGACAGGGCCACATGGTGCAGCTCCTCCAGGGGCAGGGCCGCAAAGAGGGAGGAGCCCTTGAGGAAGGCGATCTTGTCCATAATGGTTAGGGGCTGATCTACGGCGCTCATCGCCGGTCCTCCTTTCGCGACAGATAGCTGTGCCACCAGGGCCCCGGCCTCCGGGGCCAGGATCCTGGCGCGGGGTGATTCCACCAATCGCTGCTGCCCCAGGGCCGAGGCCGTCCATACCGCCGCCATCTGGGTCCAGCGATCCGGGGTGTCCAGCAGGCCGGACAGCAACTCCTCCAGGCCCATCGCCGCTGATTCCCGGGGCCCTTCTTCTTGGGTGGCCTCAATCAGATGCAGGAGCAGCTTGAGCATCCCTGGGTCGCCGATGTTTTCGAGCAACTCCACCGCCTGGTCCCGTCCCTCCGGGTCGCTACCGCCGAGGCGTTCGAGCAGATCACTGACCACCCCGCCATCGCTGAGGGCGCCCAGAAGCCGGATCACCCCGTTCTGCACCAAATGGATCTGCAGGCGCAACTGGTCGATCAGCAACTCCACCGCCGGCAGCCCGGCGCTGGGAGCCAGCAGGCGGATGGCCCCCAGGTGGCGGTTGGCCTCCAGCAACCGGGAACGGCACGAATCCATCAGCGCCGGCCCTAGTGCCGGGTCGTCCATGCGGATCAGGGCGGCCAGCAGCCCTTCCCAGGCTTTGAGGGGGAGTTCGGGTAGGGCCTCCAATAGGGCTCGGCGCGGGGCGGCCCCACTGATCGCCTCCAGCGCCTCCACCGCCGCTTCCACCACGTCGGGGTCGGGGTCCTCCAGCGCGGCCAGGTATTCCCCGGCTTCGCCGCCCCGCTGGGCCAGGCTGCGCAGGGCGGCCTCGCGCACCCCCGGATGGGCGTGCTGGAGCAGGGCCCGCACCTGGGGGAAACTGCCCTCGGGCATCACCTGGGCCACGCGGATGCCGGCGCTGATCTGGCTCACCTCCTCGCCGGCCAAGAAGGATTCGACCAGGGCCCGCCGCCGCGACACGGTGCCCTCGTCCCCCAGGCCCTCCAGCACCGCGCACAACTCGGCCTGCAGCGCCACGTTGCCGGCCTCCCGCTCCAGGCGGGGAGCCACCGCCGCGATCAACTCCTGCCGCCGCCCCCCCGCTCCCCCCACCCGCAGGGCTAGGGCCCGGGCGGCGCTCTGCCGCACCTCGGGGTCCTCGTCGTCCAGGCGGGGCAGGATGTGATCCAGGCCCTCGGCCGCCGCCCCGCCGGGCCCCAGGGCTTCTAATGCGGCGCTGCGGATACGCGGATTGGGGTGGTCGATCAGGGGCAGGCAGGCCGCCGCCGCCGCCGGCCCGGGGTTTTTCTGGAGGATCTCGATGCCCAACTGCCGGACCTGGTCGTCGCGGTGCTGCAACAGGCTGTTAGCGAAATCCCCCGAGCTGGCGATTAGCTTACGCATCGATTCCAGGGCCGCCGCATCGTCCACGGTAACATCCTGCTCGCGCAACGCCCGGATCAACACCTCGGTGTACCTCTGGCTGAGGTACCAGCCCCCCCCCACCATCGCCGCGCTCAGCCCGGCGAGGGCTAGGAACATCCCCTCCAGGGTGATTATGCCCCCGGCATGGAGGCCGGTCAGGCCGGCCCCCGCCAGGCCCCCCACCAGCATGAATCCACCCTCCATAATCATACGCGCCCCGTCGCTGTGGCGCTGGGGCACCAGCTTGATCAGCACCTGGTAGGTGGGCGCCACCACGCTGTCCAAGAGCAGGAAGTTGACCAGATTGAGGGCAAAGACCGCCCACAACTGGTCCAACATCCCCCCCCCACCAAAAGCTGCCCCCAACGCCAGGACCACCGCCAAATACACCCCACAGACCCAGGTGTAGACGCTGCCGGCTCCTGCCCAGCGCAGCACCCGCCGCAGCAGGAAGGTGGTGACAACCAGGGTGCCGATCCCGGTGGCCCCGTAGAAGAGCCCGAAGAACCCGGTGGTCTGGGCCTCGCTGGGGAAACAAGCCGCGGCGGCGACGTTGAAGGCGTAGTGGATGGCGGTGTACAGGGCCAGGACGGCGATGGAGAGAACGAAGAGGGCCTGCAGGTACCGGGAGCGGCCGCAGAAACGCAGGTTTTCGGCGAAGCTGGCCCTTTCCTCCTCCCCGCCGTGGTGGGAGACCACGAAATAGCGCCGGACCAGGGGCCAGGACAGGGCGAGGATCAGCCCCAGGGCCAGGGCCGCCAGGCCGTAAAGCTGCCAGGATTCGAGCCGGGGCCCCAGGACGCGGACCAGGAAACCGCCGCTGATGTCGCCGATGGTGGCGCTGGCAGCGAAGAGAGGAAAGAAAACCTTGGCCCGGGAGCTGTAGCAAATCCCCCCGGCCATCACCCAGACCTGGAAGCCGGTCAAGCTGCGCACCAATTCGGAGGAGATGAAAAGCCAGGGGTAGAAACCCGCCCCCAGCGGGCTGGACCCGGCCGCGGCCTCGCGCCAGAGCATCCAGACATTGAAAAGCAGCGCTGCCCCCAAACCGCCCAGCATGCCAAAGAGCAGGCGCTGGCGCGAAAACCGCGCACTCAACGCCGAAAGCACCACCATGTTCAGGGAGAAGAGCAGGGCCACGGCCGTGTACATCAGGGGCAGTTGATCCACCCCGGCCCGGCTGTTGAAGACCGCCGCGGCCACGCTCTTGACGATGCCGTCGGCGAGGTTGGCCAGCAGGAAGATGGCCCCCGCGTGCAGCAGGCGCGGCACCTCGTGGCGCCGCAGGTTGAAGAGCTTGAGCAACCGGGTCATCGGCGCGGCGCTGGCAGGGTCATTCCCTACCCAGCCGCCGGTCCTCCTCGGCCAGCCACTGTGCGTAGTCGCGGCTGCCCGCCGCCGCCGGCCCCAACCCTGCCTCCTCCCGCCAACGCACAAGCGGATGCCGGCGGTCCACCTGGGGCAGTTCCACCCGCCCCCCGCTGACCACCGACGCGAAGATCCCCATCATGATCTCCAGCACGTGGCGGGCGGCCCAGCCCCCGCAGAGGTGCTCGCGGCCCTCGTCCAGGGCCCGGACGAACTCGTCGGCAAAGGCGTAGTCCGAGGCGTCCGCCTGGCTGGGCACGAAGCCCGGCAGCCCGGGGGTCTCCAGGGGTTCCCAGGCCGGCCCCCCGGGCACAAAATGGGGCACCGGCAGCCACCACAGTCCCCCCGTCTTCCAGCACAGCCGCCCCTCGGTGCCGTAGACCTCCATCATGTACCCGGCCGAATCGACCTTGGGGAAGCGGTGCTGCAGCAAGACCCCGCTGACGTTGTCGCCAAACTCCAGCACCGCGGTCAGGCGCTCGCCAACCACCACCCCCATGCCCCCAGGGGCCACTTGCACGTCCTCGGGGGTGGGGCGCCGGCCGGCCACCAACCCCAGCACCGCCACCGAGCGACAGGCCCCGGCCACCCCACAGATATTGGTCAGCATGTGGGTGCCGATGTTCATCAGGCCGTACCCGGCGTAGTAGCCCTTGCCGCTGCCCTGCACGTGGCGCAGCTGCCCAATCCGACCGTCGGCCAGAGCCTGTTCGAGAGCCCGCATCGGCGGCCCTACCCGCCCCTGGTGGTGGGCGGCCAGGCGCACCCCCCTGGCCTGGGCCAGGGCCACCATCGCATCGGCCTCCTCCAGGTTCGTACACATGGGCTTCTCGACCTCCACGTGGAAGCCCCGCTCCAGCACCCGCATGACCAGGCGGTAGTGGAACTCGGTGCCGGTGGGGATGGCCACCAAGTCCGGCCGCTCCTGGTCCAGCATCTGGTCCAGGTCAATGTAGCGGGCGGCCACGCCCAATTCCCCGCCCAGCGCCTCCAGCCGCGCCGGTTCCAAGTCGCACAGGGCCACCACCTCTGTGCGGGGGTGCAGGTGGTAGGCCCGCGCCGCGGCCCGGCCCCGGCTGCGACAGCCCAGGATGGCTACGCGATAGGTTTTCAAGAAGCATCTCCTTTGCTTTTTTCGCCCTGCCGCCACAGCTCGATCATCGTGGGGCCGTCGGCGATGTATTCCTCGGTCTTCACCTCAGTCATGGTCCGCAGTTGCTCGGTCACCGCGGCGATGCGCTTCACCTGCGCCTCGATGGTCCGGAGCTTGGCCACCACCCGCTCGTCGAACTCCAGGTGCAGCAGGCGCAGGGACTGGGCGCTGTTGGCGATGATGTTGAGCGGATTGTTGATCTGGTGGTTGACGGCCACCACCATTTGCCCCACCACCGCCAGCTTCTCCATCCGCAACAGCTCTTGCTCCAGCCGATCCTGCGCCGTCAAGTCCTCGCAGACCAGGATGGCCCCCGCCGCCTGGCCGCGGTGATCGCGCAGGACCGTGGCCGCCGAGCCCAGGACCAGAGGTCCTCCTGCTGTCTCCAGGCGCTGGACCAGATGGGCCTGGTCCTGTTTCCGGCGGATCACCGGTAGGCATAGCTCCTGCCACTGGGCTCCGGGCCCTTGGGGCAGCAGGGCCTCCAGGGTCGCGCCGATGGCCTCGTCCAGACCCCGGCGGGCCCCCAGCCTTTCGACGTAGCCCAGTTGTCGCTGGTTGATGAAGGTGATCCGCAGCCCGCCGTTGAGCACCGCCACCCCCAGCGGGATGCTGGCAAGGATGTGTTCGAGGTAGTAGCGGGCGTTTAGCTGTATCTCCTCGGAGATGCGCTGGTGGGTCACGTCGCCGAAGAGAACCAGAAAGGCGTCGGCGGCCGGGGCGGCCCACACCCGCACCTCGTAGCGCCGCTCGCCCCGCTGCCAGGCAAAAGTCTCCTCGGCCTCCGGCCCGGCCAACCGCGCCGTGGCCAGGGCCAGTTCGTCCCCCAGCCCGGCATCGGCGCCTATGGCCGCCCCCACCCGGTCGGCCAGCTCGGCCGGGGTGCCCCGTCGAATCTCGAAGAGGGCAGCGGCCCGGAGGTTGCAGGAAAGCACCCGCAGCGCCCCGTCCACCATCAACAGGGGCAGTGGCAACTGGTGCAGCAGATCCTGGGCCGCCCTTTCCATCATCCCTCCTACATGCGGGGGATGTCGTCCAGTTCCGCGTCCAGCCGCTCCATGATCCTCCGGATGTCCTCCAAGCCCAGGTCCAGAAGCTTCAGGGCCGCCGGCTGCAGTTGGGGGACCTTGCGGTCCCCGCCGTTGCCCAGGGCCTCGGCCCGGCACAGGACGTCGGCCAGGTGGACCACCGCCGTCCATTCGGCGTGGCTGCGGTGCGGGCGGAAATCGTGGTGGTCACTGACCGGGGCCACCAGCTTGGCCGGCAGGGTCCACTTCTCCAAAAGCCAGCCTCCCACCAGGCCGTGGTGGGCCCCCAGCACCTCGTTCTCCGCCTCGTAGAAGAGCAGGTCCCCCGTCTCGACTAGGGAGCGCACCTGGTAGAATTGCTGGGCGAAGCCCTGGTAGAGCACCACCTTGCCCAGGTCGTGCAGCAGACCCGAGACACTCAGCTCCTCCACCTCGCCCATCCGGCGGTGCTCGGCGATGAAGGCGCAGGTGCGGGCGCAGGCCAGGGAGTGTTCCCAAAGGCCGGGCAGGGCCTCTTCCATGTCCTCCAGGGCCGAGCAGCCCAGCACCAGCCCCTTGACCGCGTCGAAGCCCAGCATGGTGACCGCGTGGGTGATGGTGGAAATGGGCCGCGAGAAGCCGTAGAACCCCGAGTTGACCAGCTTGAGCACCTTGGCGGTGAGCACCTGGTCCTTGGCGATCTCGTCGCCTAATTGCCGGCTGGAGGTCTGTGGTCTGTCCACCATGCCGATCACCCGGGCGATGACCACCGGCAGGGTGGGCAGGCTGTGGGCCCGTTCCAGGTGCTGGCGCACCCACTGCTTGCGCTCTTCCAGTTCGTCCACGCGGCCTCAGCGCCGGCCCAGGTGCCGGCGGGCGATTTCCTCGATCTGCCGCATCAGCGGCTGGTCCTGCCAGTCAGCGAAGCGGCGCTGCAGATCGGCCAGCAGTTGGGCGCTGCTCTTCTCCGAGGTCCAATTCCCCTGCCCCTCGACCTGCACCTCAAAGACCCCCCAGCCCTGCAGGCGCGAGAGCACCGCCGGCGAGAGCTTGGCCCCCTTGGGCAGCAGGATCCGGCCCTGCCGGTTGATCACCGGGGCGGCCAGCACCTCGCCGACCTTGGCTTCCTGTACACGGATGCGCCGCATGAAGTCTCCCTCAGACGATGTCCATCAGTTCGGCTTTGTCTGCGTACTCTTTCAGGCGCACCCGCACCCAGGACAGCGGCGCCTGGCACAGGGCGTTGAAGCCCCCCCAAGTCCAGGTGAGGGGCCAGTCCCCCAGGGCGGTGAGCCGGCGCAGCAGGGAAAGGCGCTCCTGCCCGCCCAGGTCCAGCGCCAGGTGCAACTGCCGCAGCGCCCGCTCGTAGAAGGAGGTGATCAGATTGTAGACGTGCCCTTCGAATTTCTCGGGCTGGGTCACCCTCACCCGCGGGCAGAGCATGCTCCCCTCGCGCCGGGCAAACCCCTTGAGCCAAGTCTCAGGCATCACCTCGCGGTACTGCTCCAGGGCCCCGGCGATGCTCTGAGGGTCCATCACCGCGTAGGTGCGGCAGATCAGCGGTCGCACCGGGTAGATGGTGCAGGCGTGGTTATCGCTTAGGAAAGGGCAGCGGCGGGGGCGCTCCTCGGTGAAGGCCAGCAGCTCCTGCTGCCGCTGGAGGGGAAAATGCGCCCGCACGTACGCGGCGATGTGCAGGTACTCGGCGCTGTAGAGGGGGAACATGGTGGCATAGCCCTCGCTGAACTCTGTCTCGGTCAGGGCGCAACACTCCCCAGAGGTGGCGCAGCAGGTGGCGGGCACCTGATCGTAGAGGAGTTGCAACTGGCTGGAGAGTTGGGCGGCGGGAGTGGAGTGGGCTTCCATGTCCAAAAGATGCACATCGCCCCTGCCCGGCGCAACCGCCGCGCTTGACAGGGCGAAATTAAGCCTTTTATACTTCGGAAAAAGGCCCGCCATGCCCGAGAAACGCAAATTTCTGGGGGTGAACTTCGAGTGCTGCCGGGTCTACGCCCGCATCTACCTCAACCCCGCGGGCACCGCGTACAAGGGCATGTGCCCCCGATGCGGCCGGCGCCTGGAGATCAAGGTGGGCCCCGGCGGCACGGACAGCCGCTTCTTCAGCGCCCGCTAGCCACCGCCCCCATTAGCCGCACCGCCGCCGCCCTGACCAGCCCCTCGGCTTCGGGTCCGATCATCTGCACGCTCGGGTAGACCTTGTACGCCTCGTCCACCTCGTACCCCCCGCACGGGTACTCGTCGGCGGTGGGCACGTAGCCGATGCAGCCGTTGGCGTAGCCGCAAAGGATGGCCGGCTGCAGGGGGGAGGCCGGCTCCAGGTCGAGCTGGTAACGGACGAAGATCTCCCCCTCCATGCCCAGGAGCAACGCCCCGCCCAGCCTTAGGGCCTGGATCTCAAAAGGCTGGACCTGCCCCCTGACCCCGCGCCGGGCAAGCTCCAGCGTGGCCTCGGCCCATTCGAGGCGGGCCCTGGGCGCCCGCTGCGCCCACACGTCGCCCGTGCCCTTGGTGAGGCGGCGAAGTTCGGCCTTCAGTTGCAGCGCCAGCCTTTCCAGTTCTGCCTGCATCCGCCCAGGCGGGTCCATCAGGGGCAGGGGCATCCGCTCGCTGGCCCAGGCCAGCCCCTCTCCCTCCACCGCCGCCGCCGTCTTTAAGCCACCCAGCACCGCCCCGGCCAGTTCCGCCCCGGCCTGGTCCACCTTGTCGAAGCCGCCGTGGGCCAGGCGCGGGTTGATGTCGGCGCAGGCCCCGTTGACAAAGAGGGCCGGCCGGCCGGTGCGCGCCTCAATGATCCGGGCGGCGGCCCCGGGGAACTCGGCGCTGAGCTGGTGATTCCCGTTGCCCAGGATCACCGGGTGGCAGGCGTGGCTGAAGAGGGTGGCCGCCTCACCGATCTTCAGAACATGGGCGTATTCGGCCACGGGGCCCCCCGGATTCTGGCCGATGACCATGTGCCCCTCGCGCAACTGCCGCCGGTTGATGCCCAAGCAGGCGGGCACCCTGGCATAGGCCAGGGAAGCTGGTGTCAACTGCGCCGTGGCCCGCTCCCCGGCCTCCACCACCGCCTCCTCCACCCGGTCCAGGTAGGAAAAGTCCTGCTCCCCCATGCCACGAAAAGACATGCTCAGCGGCCCGGCGTGGGTATGGGAGCAGCAGACCATTGCCGCCCCGGCCGGGATCCCGGCCCCGGCCTCCAACCTTCGCCGGATCTGGGCCACCCGCTGGGCGTCCAGCCCCACCAAGTCCAGGGAGACCAGGGCCACCCGCGCCGGCCCCCAGGCGCAGACCAGCACCTTGGCCAGCAACGGATCGCACACCCCCACCGCCCCTGATGTGCGACCCCAGTATCCGCCCATGTGGATGCCCGCGGGCGGGGTGATGTCGGCGCTGGCGCAGCCGACCATTAGCATCGCTCGTGCCATAGGATTCGGTTCAGTAAAGGGAGGGATCAGGAAGGCTCGGTCTTTTGGGCGCCCCCGGAGGGCCGGGGTTTGCGGGGCAGGGGCTGCTGCTGGAGCTGGCGGGCCTCCTCCTCCAACTGTGAGACTTCCTGGCGCAGCGGCGAGAGCCGGCCCCGCTCCTCCTCCAGTTCGCGCTGAGCCCCCTCGATCTCGCGTTGTAGCTTGCCCTTGGCCTGGTCCAGGCGCTGGATCTTAGGCTCCAGCTCCTGCCGGCGCTTGAAGTAATCCGAGAGCATGTGCAGAATGAACAAGAGACAGCCCAGGGCCAGCAGGGCCACTACCCATTCCATGACCGGCTCCTTTTCATGGCCGCGTCTCCACCTCGCCGTGTTCTCCGTAATCCTCGTCGCGGTCGGCCGGCGAATCGTAGATCCAGCCGCAGACGATACACAGCGGGTGGTCCCCTTCCCGGGCCGCCCCGCACTGCGGGCAGCCCTTGGCGCGGGGCCGCAGGTATTTTAGGGCCACCACTACCAGCAGAAAGATGGTGAAGAGCAGGGGCCAGAGCATCGCGGGCCGGATCAGTCGGTGGAGCTTTGGAAACTTAGGACCACGGTGGAATGGCGCAGGCTCTGGGCCAGCACCTTGGTTAGGTTGCGCAGCACCATCACCTGGGTGTCCTCGAACTCCATGAAGAAGCTTTCGAGCGCCTCCAGGGAGACCCGCAGCACCATCGCCTCGCTGGCGGCCCGCACCATGGCCGAGCGGGGGCCGTGGTTCACCAGCGACACCTCGTCGAAGAAGGCCCCCGGCTGTTACAGGGTGGCCAGGCGATGATCCCCCCCTTCACCCCCACGGCGCTGACCTCCAGTTTACCCTCGCAGAGCAGGAAGTGGGAATCCCCGGCGCTGCCCTGAGCGACAATGCCCTCCCCCAGTTTAAAGCGCAGTTGGTGGGCCAGGCTCACCAGGCGGCGGGCCTCACGCTCTTCCAGGCCCGAGAACAGGGGCGCCTCTCTGAGCAGGACGGCAAACTGCTCCATCTCAGCGCCCCTGCGCCACCAGCAACTGCCGACTCAGCTCGACGATCCGGTTATCCGCCTGCCGCAGGCGCAGGGACAGGCTGCGGGCGATGTTGAGGATCAGGTTCACCTGGAGGCGCGGAAGACGGGCAAAGACCGCAGCCAGCTTGCTCTTGGGCAGGGCCAGCAGCCGCAGGGGGCTCTCGGCGCACACGTCGGCCGAACGCGGCAACATGTCGATCAGGGACATCTCCCCGAAAAAATCCCCCGCCTCCCCCATGCTGGCAATCACCACCGGACCCGCCGCGCTGCCCTTTTCGACCCGCACTTTTCCCTCCTCGATCAGGAAAAGGCAATCGCTGGGTGTGCCTTCGGCGACAATGCGGCTGCCCACCTCGTAGCACCGCACCTCCGCGGCCCCCAGCAGTTCCCCCAATTCCTGTTCGGTAATCCCCTTACACAAACCCGAGGCGCGCAATGTTTCCATGCCCTTGCTCATGCTGCACCTATCTTGATAAGAGAAAAGGAGATACGAACCTAACGCCCAATATACGAACCAGGGGGGAAGCGTCAAGAGGTTTTTAGGCGGCGCCGGAGGGCCGCTGCGAGTGGCACCCCGCAGACCAGACTGGCCCCTCCCTGAACGATATTGCCCCACAGGCTAAGCAGGGCCGGGCCAGGGCCGTAGAGGACAAACTCCACCGCCAAATACCCCATTACCATCCAGGCCATGCCCGCGGCGGAGATGACCCCCAGCAACAGCCACCGCCCCTGGGCCCAGGGCCGGTGGCCCAGCCAGCCGATCAGCGCCCCCTCCAACCCTTTAATCACCAGGGTGAAGGGCGCCCAGTGGCTATACCCTCCCAGCAGGTCGGCCAGGGCCGAACCCACCCCGCCGGCCAGGACCCCGGCCCGGACGCCCCCCAGGAGCGCCCCGGCGATGATCAGGGCGTCTCCCAGGTTGATGTAACCTTCGGTGGCGGGCATGGGCACCCGCAGGGCCAGGGTGGCAGCGGCCACCAGGGCGGTCAGCAGGGCGAGGCGGGCGAGGGGGCCGACGGCCATCTCAGGTTTCCGGGCCGGCGCGCCGGCGCAGCTTCCTTAACTGGCGGCGGCGGCCCCAGCGGCTTTGCGGAAGCCCCCGGCGCCGGCCCAGGGGAGCACGCAGATCCCCGGCGCTTTCCAGATCCGCCAGCACCTCGTTAAGCCGGTCCGGGTAGTTGGTGATCAGGCCCTGCACCCCCATCAGGACCAGGTCGCGCATGACGATCTCGTCGTCCACCGTCCAGGTCCACACCCCTATGCTGCGCTGGCGCATCTCCTCTAAAAGGGCCGGAGTCAGGGCCGAATGCCAGATGCCCACAGCGTTGGCCCCCGCCTCCAGCACCTCGCGGGCGAGGCGACGGACCCGGATGCGGGCCGGGGTGGTGGGCAGGGTGCTGACCAGCAGGGCGGCGGGCAGGGCTGGGGCCAGCAGCTTGACCCGGCGCACCGTCTGGGGGACAAAGGACTGGACTACCACCTGGTCCTCCATCCCTAGGTCCTCGATCACCTGCACCACCCGCTCGGCGATGTGCCTGGCTTTGATCTCCACCAGGGTCAGCACCCGCCGCCGGGCCAGCTCCAGCACCTCCTCCAGTAGGGGCACCCGCTCGCCGTGAAACCGGGGCGCAAACCACGAGCCGGCATCCCCGCGCCGGATCTCAGCGACGCTTTTTTCCGCCACCTCCCCACTCAGGTCCGTGGTGCGGTCCAGGGTGGCGTCGTGGATGACAACTAGCCGCCCATCCCCGGTCTGCTGCACGTCCAGCTCGATGAGGTCCACCCCCAGCTCGATGGCCAGGGCAAAGGCAGCCAGGGTGTTCTCTGGGGCCAGCCCCTCCCCCGAGGCCCCGCGATGGGCGATACGGATTGGGTGGATCATTCAGGCCCCGAACTTCTCCAGCCGGCGGGCGTGGGCCAGGGCCAGGGCCATCACCCGCGTGGAGGGCATCAGGCCCAGGCTGCCGGAGCGGCAGTGGCGCTCCGCGAAGCCCGGCAGCCCGTCGGGCATGGCCCAGGGGCTCTTGAGCACCAGGGGAACCGGGTGCCAGCTATGACTGCGCATGATCGAGGGGGTGGAGTGGTCCCCGGTGAGGATGAAGACCTCGGGCTTGAGTTCCAGCATTTGCGGCACGTAGTGGTCCACCTCTTCAAGCACCTTCACCTTGAGCTCGAAGTTCCCATCCTCTCCGGCGCTGTCGGTCTTCTTGACGTGCAGGTAGGCAAAATCGCAGCCGTCCCAATGCGAGCGCAGCACCTCCAACTCCTGATCCAGGTGCCAATCGGTCTCCACCGTCTCCATGCCCACCGCCGAGGCCACTCCCCGGTACATGGGGTACCCGGCCACGGCCAGGGAACGCAGCCCGTACACCTCGCCCATCTGGGGCAGCACCGGGTACCGCCCAAAGCCGCGGATCAGCACCATGTTGGCCGGCTGCTCCCCGGCCAATAGCTGTCGGGCCTGGTCGAGGAAGGTGTTGGCGACCTCCACCATTCGCGCCGAGGCCTTGCCCCGCGCCTCCAGGACGTGGGGAGGCACCCCGGTCACCTGCGGGTCCGAGTCCCCCACCTCGTCCTCCAACCCCGCTCCTCTGAACACCACCGCGGCCCTGTACTCCATCTCCGCGGCGACAGCCACCTCGACCCCGGGAATACGGATGGCCCCCAGTTTGGCGCACAACTCCCGACACTTCTCGGTGGGGATGCGGCCGGCGCGGCGGTCGGTCACCCGGCCCTGGGCGTCCACGGTGCAAAAGTTCAGCCGCGCCGCCACGTCCCCGGCGCGGAAGTCCAGGCCCAGGCCCATGGCCGACAGGGCTCCGCGCCCGATCTGGTGCACCCACGGATCGTAGCCGAAGAGGGCCAGATGGGCCGGGCCGCTGCCGGGGGTGAACCCCGGCCCCAGGGGCGAGATCAGGCCGCAACTGCCCGAGGCGGCCAGGGCGTCGAGATGGGGCAGGCGGGCCGCGTCCAGTTCGGACTTGCCCGTGCGCGGATCGGGCAACCCGCCCAGTCCATCGACCACCACCAGCAGAATCTTGGTATCACGGCCCTCGGCCAGGAGACCGCGGGTGAACTCGGAGCTTGTCATGATTGGCTCTTTTCAGATGGGGGAAAGAGACAGGTCCTTGAGCACCAGTTGCACCCCACCCCGGCCGGCGTAGGTATCCTCCTCCAGCTCGAAGGCCGCCGCCAGGGGCTGTCCCACCCACAACTGGCCGGCCACTTCGCCCTGGCCCCACCACACCGCGGTGCAGGTCTGGCCTTCTACCTCGAGCCCCAGCTTGAGATGGGCGCCCTCCTTGCCGATGCGGTCGCAGCGCCGGAGCCGGCAGTCGCGCAGGGCGAAGACCGGGGCCTGGTTGCCGTTGCCAAAGGGCTGGAGCCGGCCCAGGGCCTCGACGGTGTGTATTCCCAGATCCCGGGCCTGGATGAGCAGGTCTACTTGGAGCCGGGCCTGCAAATCTTCGGGCGAGAGGGCGGCCCGGGCGTGGTCGATGAGGGCGGCGCGGAAGGTTTCATAAGCCTGCGGCGCCAGCGAGAACCCGGCGGCCCCGGCGTGCCCGCCGTAGGTGGTGAGGTGGGCGGCGCAGGCGCTCACCGCCGCGCCGATGTCGTAGCCGGGGATACTGCGCGCTGAGCCCACGTACACCTTTTGCTCGGGGTTCGCGGTGCAAACCACTGCGGGACGGGCAAAGCGCTCGACCAGCTTGCCGGCGATCAGCCCCACCACGCCCAGGTCCCACTTCTCGCCCAGGACCACGACGATGGGGTCGGTCTTCAGGTCCTCGGGGGACACCAGATCCTCGGCCTCGCGCAGGGCCACCCGCTGCAACTGCTGCCGCCGGCTGTTGAGGGTGTTGAGCTTTTCAGCCAGCTCCACCGCCTCGGCATTGTTCTCAGACCGCAGCAGGCGCAGGGCCAACTCCGGGGTATCCAGGCGTCCGGCCACGTTGAGGCGCGGGGCCAGTTGAAAGCCCACCACCGCGGTGGTCAGGGACTTGTCGGCGCAGCCGGCGGCTACCTTGAGCTGGCGCAGACCGGGACGGCTGGTCTGGGCCAGGGCTTTGAGGCCGCGATGGATGAGCACCCGGTTCTCCCCCAGCACCGGCATCACGTCGGCCACCGTGCCCAGGGCCACCAGGTCCAGCAGTCCGTTCAGGTAGCGCCGACGCTCCTCGCCGCTCATGAAAGCCTGGCTGAGGGCTTGTACCAGCTTGAAGGTGACGCCCACCCCGGCCAGACCCTTATAGGGGTAGGTGCAGTCGCGGCGGTTGGGATTGATCACGCTGTGGGCCGGGGGCAGTTGCTCCTGGGGCTGGTGGTGATCGACGACCACCACGTCGAGGCCCAGGCTGCAGGCCCTTTCGAGGGCCTCAAAGGCCGAAACCCCGTTATCGACAGTGGCGATCACCCTGGCGCCGCCCTCAGCGGCCACGTCCACGGAAGGGGCCCGGATTCCGTACCCGTCGCGGTGGCGGTCGGGCAGCAGATGGCCGCAGTTGGCCCCGGTCTGCACGAGGAAGTCGAGCAGCAGGGCAGTGCTGGTCACCCCATCGGCGTCGTAATCGCCAAAGACCAGGATCCGCTCCCTCTGGCGGATGGCCCTTTCGAGCCGGGCCGCCCCCCGTTCCATGTCGGCCATCAACTCGGGGGGATGCAGGTGTTCCGGGTTAATGGCCAGGTCCTCCCAGCTAAGGCTGCGGCTGGACAAGAGGGCCTCCAGCAGCGACTCGTAGGGCTGGGCATGGCGGATTTCCCACACTG
>Ga0194128_10001135_pt1 | contig 47149 bp, 40 predicted proteins | sample TA2KigCa65mmetaG_FD_148650 | JGI IMG/M metagenome (GOLD analysis project Ga0194128, IMG submission 148650) | Freshwater microbial communities from Lake Tanganyika, Tanzania - TA2015037 Kigoma Deep Cast 65m | ecosystem: Environmental > Aquatic > Freshwater > Lake | place: Tanzania: Lake...
CCATCGAGTCCTTCGTCGCCAGGACCAATGCGAACCCCAAACCGTTTCACTGGCGCAAACGCGAAGTCCGAGGCAGCCAACTCCGCAATACAATTATTAACTTATGCAACTAAGCACTACAAGCCGAATCGGGGCGCGGTGACACGCGACACTCCCGCCGTCTACAGCGAAAATGGCGTCGATTGGAAACACGTTGAAGCCTTTGAATATGACGCCGCCGAACCGCGCATGCGGCTGATCCTCGAGGCGAAGGGTAAGCCGTTGTGGATCGCCCACACGCCGCCCTACATGGACCGCAATCTCGCCGCGCTCGAAAAATGGGCCAAAACAAAACCGGGCTTTCGTGTCGAAACGATCGGGAGGACCGTCGACGGCCGCCCGCTACGTCTCTGGACCATCGGCGATGGCCCGCGCGTCGCGTGGCTGATGTTCAGGCAGCATAGTTGGGAAACCGGTAGCTCCTGGGTGGCCGAGGGGTTGGTCAAGGAGCTTCTCGCAAATCTTCCAAAACAGTTGACTGTAAAGATGTTTCCGCTTTGCGATCCCGACGGCGTCGAACGCGGCGGCGTGCGCTTTAACAAATTCGGTTACGATTTGAACCGCAACTGGGACGTCAACGGCGTCGAGAAAATGCCCGAGATCACCGCCCAGCTCGCGGCGATCAAGCGCTGGTTGGACAGTGGGAAAAAGATCGATCTTTTCTACAGCCTGCACAACACGGAGACCTCGGAATATCTGGAAGGCCCGCCCGGCGGCGCATACAAGGAACTTGCCGAGCGATTCTTCCATCTGCTGGAATCGGGCACCTCCTTCGCGCCGACCCGCAAGCTCTTCTTCAGCGAGACGAAAGTCGACCCCGGCCGCATGGTCGTTATTCAGGGCCTCTACCGCGACTTCCAGCTACCCGGCTTCTTGATGGAACAGCGCATCTCGCGCCATCCGAAATACGGGAGACTTCCGCTTGTGGAAGACCGCCTGCGCTTTGGCCGCGAACTGGCCGTAACAATCGCGAAACTGCTCACGCCTTGATAGACTCACACCCATATGCGCTCGCTTCTTCTGATCGCCGCCCCGGCGCTCATAGCCGCCACCGATCCCGCCGCTTGGCCCAAGTGGCGCGGCCCTAACGAAACCGGCGTCGCCAAGGGAACGGCCCCGGTCGAATGGACCGAGTCGTCGAAGAACGTCGCATGGAAGACGGCGATCCCCGGCCGCGGCCATAGCTCGCCCGTCATCTGGGGAGACACAATTTTCGTCACCACCGCGGTTCCGACGGGCGAAGTCCGCACTGAGCAAGGCGGCGGTCGTCCGCAGGGTGGTGCGCGAAAACGCGGTGGAGGCGCGGGCGGCGGAAGCGGCGCGAACATCGAACACAAGTTCGTCGTTATGGCGATCAACCGTAAAGACGGCAAGGTGCGGTGGGAAAAAACGCTGACCACCGCCAAGCCGCACGAGGGCTATCACTTCCGGTACGGCAGCTTCGCGTCAAACAGCCCGGTGACTGACGGCAAGCTTCTTTATGCCTTCTTCGGCTCGCGCGGTTTGTACGCCCTCGACCTGAAAGGCAACGTCGTGTGGGAGAAGAAGTTCGGCCCGATGCGTATGCGGCTGGCTTTCGGCGAGGGCGTCCCGCATACGCTCGACGGAGACCGTCTGATTCTCAACTTCGATCATGAAGATGGATCGTACCTGCTGGTGCTCAACAAGACTACCGGCAAGGAGATTTGGAGGGTTGAGCGCGATGAGGCCAGCTCCTGGTCGCAGCCGATTGTCACGGCCGTCGGCGGGCGCAAGCAGATCATCGTCGCCGCGACGCGTAAGGTGCGCGCCTACGACTATAAAACGGGCAAAATGATTTGGGAATGCGCCGGCCTTGGCTCAAACGTCATCCCTGTTCCACTCATCCACAACAACACTGTCATCGTGATGAGCGGACACCGCGATCCCAACCGCATGGCGATCAAGCTCGGCCGCGACGGCGACCTCACCGGCACCGACGCCATCGTCTGGCAGAACACGAAAAGCAACTCTTACACGCCTTCGCCCGTGCTCTACAACGGCAACCTGTACTTTGTCACCGACAACGGCATCCTGAGCGCGATCAACGCGACCACCGGTGACCTGCTCTACACCGAGCGGCTGCCCGGCGCGAACACGTTGAAGGCGTCGATCGTTGCCGCCGGCGACAAGATGTATTTGCCGACCGAGGAGGGCTTTGTCCATGTCATCAAGATGGGCGACAAGCTCGAGATCGTCGCGTCGAACAAGATGGAAGGCGAGTTCTTCGTCGCTACGCCCGCCATTGCCGATGGCGAGATCTACTTGCGCGGCAAGGGCACGCTGTATTGCGTGAGGGCGAAGTAGTTTCGATCAAAACACCAACCGCAGTCCCAACTGGATTTGCCGCGCGGGCGCCGCGGAGTTCACGACTCCAAACCCAGGAGCGCCGAATACGCGTCCCGGTACGCCGAAGTTCGGATGATTCGGTGCGTTGAAGAACTCGCCCCGCAGTTGGATACGCACTCGCTCGTGAATCGCGAAATTGCGGAGCAGCGAAAGATTGATCACCGTGCGCCCGTCGGCGCGTAGGATATTCATTCCCTGATTGCCAAACGCGAACGGCGCGGGTTGCCGGAACGCTGCCGTGTCAAACCATCGAGCGAGCGTGGGGGAGCCGAGACTCGGATTCGCCGTCACGTCCGCGCGTAGCGCGCCGGCCGAAAATGCGTTCGTCGAGTTCGCCAGTGTCGTCACGTTGAACGGCGCGCCGCTTTGCACCGTCGCCGTGCCGCCGATCGACCAGCCTCCCGCGATCCACCGTACTGGCTTGCTCGCGGCGTTACGGCCGAACGGCACTTCATAGACGGAACTAAAGGTGAACCGGCTTCGGACATCGTTTTCCGAAGGTCCCCAATCGGCGCGTCGATTGTAGAGGTTCGAATAGGTGCCGCCTTCGGCTCCGAGCGTCGCGCCTCCCTCGTCGACATTGTTAAGGAATTTCGAGTACGTGTAGGTCGCAAGCAGATTGAAACCCGCGCTGAATCGCCGTTCAACGCGCACGACTCCCGCGTGGTAGCTCGAAACGCCGAGGGAAGGGAAGACCACGGACACATCGCTGAACTGCGGGAATGGGCGGTCGCGTTGCGCTGCGCCCGGCACAAGCCGCTCGGGCCGGATCTGATTGATCGACAAATTTGTGCCGGCCAGCTTCCGCGCGAGATTGGCGACGTAGCTCACTTCGACAACCGTTCCGGCAGTCACTTCTCGTTGTACGCCCAGCGTGAAGTGTTGCGCATAACCGCTGCGCCGATTCGTCTCAAAGAACGTCACCGCCGTCGTCGGATTTTGCCCTATGCGCACTGCGCCGAACGAGTCGTCCAACCGCGGCGAACTCGCCGAAACTGGCACGCCGTTGCGGAGAAAGAACGGCGCAGTGATGCCGTTGTCCGGCGTATTCAGCGAACTGGAAATTTCGTAGCCAAGCGATGCCGATGTCGGCGCGCCGTGATCGAACGGATGCGCGACAACGATGCCGTAACCTCCGCGCACGACTGTTTTCTCGTTGAACGGTTGCCACGCGAAGCCCACTCGCGGGCTGAAGTTGTTCCAGTCGCGCGCATACGGTCTTGTGCGCCAACCGTTGACGCCCGCGAACTTGACCACGCCCGGCGTTCCCGAGACCGGGTTGATCTGCGCCGGATCGAATCCGTTCATGCGGTTGTCGGCGTCGAAGATCGGCGTGTCCATCTCCCAACGCAATCCGAGGTTGAGCGTCAGGCCGCGGCGGATTGTCCAGTCGTCTTGTGCGAAGCCCGACAGATATTGGCTGAAGCGCCGCAGCGCGGGCGTGTCGCGCGTTTGAAACGCGGTCGGAAATCCTAGCAGCAGCGTCGCGAATCCGTTGCCGGTATTGGCAGTGCCGGGCAGCCCCGTCGGCAGCACGCTAAACGTGAAGTTGCCCGAAACGGATTGGCGCAGTTGATCGGTGATGTGCGAACCGCGCGTATCGAAGCCAAACTTGAGCGAGTGCCGGCCGCTCACCCACGACAAATTGTTGACGAATTGCAGATTCGTGATCGGCGTGCTCAGACGGCGGTGTGTGCCGGAGCCGAGGTTGGCGAAGCCCGCGGCGGCGATCGTCGGAAACGCATCGTCGGGTACGCCTTTCAAACCGATCTTCGACGGCCACCCGCCGCCTAGTCCGTTCGATTGCGCATCGGCGAACCGGCGGCCGTAGTTGAAGCGGAAGTCGTTGACCAGCGTCGGGCGCAAGAGGCGCGTCCACGCGCCGTAGGCATACTGTTGATGCGCGGGTTGATCGCCCACGGTCTCGGCCGCGCGCTCCGGATACACACTCGCCTGTTTGCGGTTGTCCGAGTTGTACAACCAACGCGCCGTGACGTGATCCCTCGAACTAAAGTGATGATCCAACTTCGCCGTGTAGTTGTCGCGTGTCAAGCCCAACCCGCCGTTGGCGCGAAAATTGTTCGCGCCGCTGATGTTGTCCGGCGCGCGGTTGGCCACTGGATAAAAGGGGATCAGATTCACCGCGACGGGATCGAACCGATCGCGCGGAATACGATTCCCCGGAAACGTTGTGCGCAGAAAGCGCGTTCCTTCCTGGCGCGTGGTTGCGGGATCGTAAACAGGTATCAGCGCGCCCGCCGCGTTGCGCGTCTCCGAGAAGTCGCCCAATCGTTGCAGCGTCGAAGGCACCGTCAGCGTGCGGGTCGAGCCGTCGAATCGTCGTGAGCCTTCGTATGCGAAGAAGTAAAACGTCTTGTCGCGGATGATCTTTCCGCCGACGGTCCCGCCGAAGACGTTGTAGCGCAGCGTGGCTTTCTGTTTCGCCGTCCCCGACACCGGCGCGAAAAAATTCGGCGCGTCGAGCTTGTCGTTGCGGAGGTACTCAAACAGACTGCCGCGCAGTTGATTCGTTCCGGACTTGGTCGTAGTGATGATCACCCCGCCCGCCGAGCCGCCGAATTCGGCCGAGTAGTTATTCGCGACGATCTTCACTTCTTGCACGACTTCCACCGGCGGGTCCATGTCCATCTGCCCAACGCCCAGACGCATGTTCTGTCCGCTGCCGCCGTCGAGCCACAGCATCTGACTTTGTGTTCTGCCGCCCGCGAGACTGAAGTTTGGCTTCGCGCCGGCATCGTAGTTGACGAAAACCGCTCCGCCGACGATGTTCACCATGTTCATCGAACGGCGGTCGCCCAGCGGCATGTCCTCAATGGTCTTCGATTCCACCAGTTGCGCGACCTCCGACGTGCGCGTTTCCAACGTCGACGCAGACGCCGACACCGACACGCTCTCGCTCACCAATCCGAGTTCGAGCCGGAAGTTCAATTCCAGATTCTGGCCCGTCGTCAGCACCAGGCCCTTCTGCACGAGCTTTCGAAATCCGTCCATTTCGACAGCGATCTCGTACGCGCCAATCGGCAGCGGCCGCAGCGAAAACAGCCCGCTCGAGTTAGTGCGGACTTCGGTGCGGCTGGCGGTCTGCGCGTGCACCGCGACCACACGCGCGCCTGCGATCACGGCTTCCTGGCCATCGGTGACGATGCCGGTGATACTGGCCTGCGGCGATTGGGCTTTCAGCGAAATAATGGCAACCGCACAAACGATCTGAAGTCGCATGCGAACACAATATCAAGTCCCGAGTGGCTTAGTCTAAGAGGAGTCATGCGATTCGCCATCGTGTTCGCCTCGCTTTCACTCACCGCCCAAACGCCGGATCAAATTCGCGCCGCCATGAAAAAAGCCGCCGCGTTCTATGTCGATAAAGTGTCGACCCAAGGCGGCTATCACTTCACCTACGCCGACGATCTGAGCTTCGGCCGCAGCGAGCACGGCGAGGGTCTGATGCAAGTCGAAACGCAACGCGAAGGCACGCCGGTTGCCGCGATGGCATTCCTGGAAGCCTGGTGGGCCACCAACGATCGCTTTTACCTCGATGCCGCCGCGAAAGCCGCGCACGCGCTGGTAAAAGGCCAACTTTGCTCCGGCGGTTGGGATTACATCATCGAGTTCGATCCCGCCAAACGCGCGAACTTTCCTTATCGCGCCGACAACAACTGCAGGGGCCAAAAATTGCCGCCGACCACGCTTGATGACAACGTCACGCAGGCGTGTTTGCGCGTATTGATGCGCGTGGACCGTGAACTCCAATTCAAAGACGCCAAGATTCACGAGGCGGCGGAGTTCGCGTTGGGGAAGTTGATAGAGGTGCAGTATCCAAACGGCGCCTGGCCACAGCGATTCAGCGCGCCACCCGATTTTTCGAAGTTCCCGGTGAAGAAAGCGAGTTATCCAGACACGTGGTCGAAGAAGTGGCCTGGCGAAGATTACAAGAACCACTACACCTTCAACGACAACACCATCGCCGATGTGATCGACATGTTTTTGGAAGCCGGCCGCATTTACAACGATGGGCGCTACACCGCCGCGGCGGAGAAGGGAGGCGGCTTCATTCTGTTGGCCCAAATGCCCGAACCTCAGCCGGCATGGGCGCAGCAATATGACGCCAACATGCAGCCTGCCTGGGCGCGGCTCTTCGAGCCCCCGTCGATTTCAGGCGGCGAGTCGCAAGGCCTGCTCGAAGTGCTGATGGTGCTCTACAGAGAGACCGGCGAGAAGAAGTATCTCGATGCGATCGAACCCGCGCTGCGCTGGCTCGAGAAGTCGACGTTCCCCGGCGGCAAGCGCATCGCGCGTTTCAACGAGCTGAGGACGAACCGCCCTCTCTACATCACCAAAGGCACGCAGATTCAGGCGAAAAAGTTGGGCTCGGCGCGGATCGACGGCTACGACATCAGCTACGACGACAAGAGCGTGATCACGCATTATGGCGTCGTCACGAGCGCCGCGCGGATCCCTACAATCCGCAAGGCATTCGAAGCTCTGAAGGTGAAACGCTCGCCGCGCGCCGAGCGCCTGCATGGCCTTTCGCCATGGTCGAATGAAAGTGTCGCACGCGCGGGCGACACGGCATCGATCATCGCCGCGATGGACGAACGCGGCGCATGGGTCGAAGCAGGCGTCATCGGTAAAGCCGACAAGGTGATCTCCGTCTTCGCCGCGCACGAAATGGTGTTGACGATCAACGGCCGCCCCATGCCGATTAAGGAAAACGACCGGATCGAGCTGTTCGAGGGGCAGCAACCGCCGAGGCAGAAGGTGATCCGCACATCGACGTTCGTGCGTAATTTACAGCGGCTCGCGGCGTCGGTGCGGTAAGGCGCCTATTCGCCGTCGATTTCCGCGAAAATCTCGCCAAGAGGCAGCGTTACCTTACCATCCGTGGTCGTCAGCGTCAGTCCATCCTGTTGATGCGGGCCGAGTTGGTCGTATGTCCATACGGTGCGTTCAATCGGGTCGATGACCCAGATGTTCTCGACTCCAGCGTTCACGTAGTCGTTCAGCTTTCTATTCAATCGTGACCAACGGTCCTCGAGCGACAGGACCTCAATACACACGTAGGCTGGCTGTGTCAGTATCCGCTCTTTGTTAAAAGCCTCGCGAATCAGAGTGACATCGGGAACACGATAGCGGGTTGACGAAATTCGTGTCCGTCATTCGGCGATTGCTCGCGCGGAGTATTCCCGCCGACGATTTCGAAAATAGCGAACGATCTCACTCTGCAGATCCCCATGATCGAACTCGCCCACGTTTCGATCCTCCAACTCTCCATCGACGTAATCGCAGTCCGGTTCGTAGACTGTACCGAGATACTCTTCCAACGAAACTTGTGTTCCGGCAGTCATCGTCTACAAAATAGCAGATTCTACACCGTAACCCGGTCGATCTCACTCAACCGCGACAAATCAATCGTCACCACGCCCTTCGCCGACGTCCCGAACACATCGCGAAACTTGGCGCCGTGAACAATCTCGTCGTCCGCATAGGAAAACCGCGTATGCACCGGCTGGGAGAACGCCTCGTCCAGCGCCGAGATAATTACGAACAACTCCGGATCGCACGCACGGATCGCCGCGGCATCGAGTCCGTACAAAGGGCTACCCGGGTCGATTGGATGTACGATCACCCATTGTGTTGGCAACAGCATCACCTGCGACCGTTCGAGCGCGAGTTGATGGAACTTCCGCTTATCGCCTTCCATGCGGCTAAGCGTCACCGTTGCGCGAATCTCAATCAACTGCGACCTCCGGCCGTTGGCGATGCGAAACATCAGCGCCGTCTTTACCTGAAACGGCGCGACGATCGCCTGCGCCGATCGCAAGATATGCGCCGTTGGCCGAGAGAACCGCGCAAACAAGATGCCTGTCGCCAGCGCGAATCCCATTAATCCAACCAGCGCTTCTAGCGACACCAGCAGATTCGCCAGCGTTCCGCGCGGTGTCATCTGGCCGTAGCCGATCGTCGCCATCGTCTGCACGGAAAAGAAGATTGCATTGTGCCAGCGCGCGCCTGGTTCGCCTCCTTGAATCGCATCCGGTCCCGCCGCCACGAACAACGTTGCGAACAACAAATTTATCGCCGCGTACGCACAAAGTATGTACAGCCAAAATACGGGCCATCGCGCGCACAGCAAGTGTTGATAAACCGTCAGCGACTCCCAGAAGTTCTCCCCCAGTCGTCCGATGTTGATCGTGCCGTCGGATAACATCATGCGCTCCTGGCGCGACTGTGCGATGCGGCCAGATAGTCCGAGATCGCGTTCAACGGGTGCAGGTGCGGGATTCATGCGGGAACTGTTACCCTATTAGATTGGGACACCCGAAAGCTTTCGAACCATGTCAGGTCACTCTAAATGGCACACAATCAAACACAAGAAGGCGGCTCTTGACGCCAAACGCGGAAAGATCTTCACCCGCCTGATTAAGGAAATCGTCATCGCCGCGCGTGGTGGCGGCGACCCCGATTCCAACGCCCGGCTCCGTACCGCCGTCACCGCCGCCAAGGCCGTGTCGATGCCCGCGGAAAACATTAATCGCGCCATCAAGCGCGGCACCGGCGAGCTGGAAGGTGCGACGATCGAAGAGTACACCTACGAAGGATATGGCCCCGGCGGCGCGGCTGTCATGGTGAAGGTCGCATCAGACAACAAAAATCGCACTGTTAGCGACATCCGCCATGTCTTTTCGAAAAACGGCGGCAACATGGCCGAACCGGGCGCTGTCGGTTGGATGTTCGAGATGAAGTCGAACATCGTCATTGAAGGCGACAAAACGAACGAAGAGCAACTCATGAATGTCGCTCTTGAAGCCGGCGCCGAAGATATCCGCGACAACGGCGACTCGTGGCAAATCATCTCCGATCCCAGTTCGCACCAGCCCGTGCTCGATGCGCTCGCCAAGGCGGGCATTCCCGTTACCGAATCGGAAATGACGGCGCTCATCGCAAAGAACACGGTTACGCTTGAAGGCAACGACGCCAAGGGCATGCTGCGCCTTTATGATGCGCTCGACGATCATGACGACGTCCAAAACGTCTACGGCAACTTCGATATCGGCGACGACGCCGGCGACGAAGGCTAACGCCGTATGCGTGTGCTCGGCATCGATTGCGGTTCGGAGCGCACCGGCTATGGCGTGATCGATAGCGACGGCCGGACTCACTCGCTGGTCGCCGCCGACGTCATCGTTACTTCGACAAAGAAGCCGCTCGGCGAGCGGCTTCTTGTCATTGCGCAAGGGCTGCGAGCGGTCATCGAGAAGCACCGGCCCGAACAAGGCGCCGTCGAAGGCGTCTTTCATGCCGTCAACACACAGACCGCTATCAAGTTGGCGCACGTCCGCGGTGTGGCGCTGCTTGCCCTCGCCGAGGCCAACGTTCCGGTGGGTGAATACTCGCCGATGGAAGTAAAAACCAGCGTCGTCGGCTACGGCCGCGCCGAAAAAGAACAGGTGCAGTTGATGGTGCGGACAGTGCTCGCGTTGCCGGAAGTCATTCGTTCCAAGGACGCTTCCGATGCGCTGGCCGTCGCCGTTTGCCACGCCACTCGCGCCGGATTCGACGCCCGATTGCGAGCGGCCTTATGAAATTTCTGATCTGGTTCGCGGCCGTATCGCTCTTCGCGCAAGACGGAAAACTCGTCTGGTCGAAGTCCTTCCCCGGCTCAACTCCCACGTTCGTCAAGATCACGATCGAACGCAACGGCAGCGCCGTTTATGTCGAGGAACTCAACGACCCGCAGCCGTTCCAATTCAAGCTCAACGAATCCGAGATCAATACGATGTACGGCCTCGCCGAAAAACTCGGCTGGTTCAATCGCACGCTTGAATCGGGACTTCCCGTCGCCAAGATGGGCGAAAAAACGCTGCGTTATGAAGACGGTCCGAAGGCGCAGGAACAGAGGTTCAACTACACCACCGATCTCGACGCTCAGGCGCTCGCCGATTGGTTTGAACGCATCACCGAATCGGAGCGCCTGCTGATGGAACTCGAACGCTCCGCGCGCTTCGACAAACTGGGCGTCCATAAAATCATCTTGCAAATTCAAATCGCCTGGGAAAAGAAACGCCTCGTCGCTCCCGATCAGTTTTTGAAGTGGCTCGATCGTATCGTCAAGAGCGAAAGCTACATGAACATGGCGCGGGATCGCGCCTCCCTGCTTGCGAATGCTTTCCGAAACCCGCCCTCCGCCGAACCTGTCAAACAACAATGAAGTCGATTCTACTCAGCGCCATTGCGGCATCCTTTTTGTTCGCGCAAACCCAACTGCCCGAACAGGAACAAAGCGATCTCAATAACGCTCTAGCCGAAGCCGGCCAATCGAGCCACGAATTCATCCACGCTCTCGAACGGCATTTGAAAAAGTACCCCGAGTCGAAGTCGCGCTGGGAGATGGAACGAGCTCTCGTCAAAGGCGCGCGCGACATCAACGACGACGCCCGCATTATCAAGTGGGGCGAAGCCGTACTCGCTCGCGAAAGTGAAGACATCCAAACGCTCGAAGCGGTCGCGCGCGCCCTCGGCCGCGTCAACGATAAGTCCTCGGCGGAAAAGGCGCTTGCGCGGGCCATCAAGTGGGAGCAGGTGCTTAAGTCGATCGAACCCAAAGGCCCGCAGGAAAAAATTCGCTGGCAAACTCGGATGGATCTTGACATGGGGCTGAGCCGCTCGCTCAACGTGCAGGCCATTGCGTTGATCCGTCTCGGCAGAGCGGCCGAAGCCGAAGGCAAAGCGGAGAAAGCGTTCGCCACTTATCCCTTTGACGACAACGCCCGTACACTCGCCATCGCCCGCTCCGCGCTTGAAAAATGGGATGCCGCGGCAGCCGCCTACGCCGACAGTTTTGTCGCTGGTGAAGGCAAACGTGCCGAGGATCTTGAGGCCATGCGGCTTGCTTGGAAGAAAAATCACACCGAGGAGAAGGGCCTCGGCGACTTCGTTCTCGCCGCCCACGATCGGCTCAATAAATGGAACGAAGGCAAAATCGCGCGTCTCCGGGAGATCGATCCCAATGCCGTGAAAGTCAAACCCGTCGAGTACGTCCTCACCGGCGTCAACGGAGAAAAACTCCCCGTCGCCTCGCTGCAAGGAAAGGTCGTCGTTCTGGATTTTTGGGCAACCTGGTGCGGCCCGTGCCGCACGCAACATCCGCTTTACGAGCAGGCCAAGGATCGCTTCAAAGGCCGCGACGACGTTGTTTTCGTTTATCTGAACACCGATGAAGACAAATCGCTTGTCAAGCCGTTCTTGCAGAATAACAAGTGGTCGCAGAATGTCTACTTCGAGGACGGCCTCTCGCGCCTGCTCACGGTCAGCTCAATTCCCACGACCGTCATCTTAAACAAACGTGGTGAAATCGCCAGTCGCATGAACGGCTTCATCCCCGAGAAATTCGTCGACATGCTCTCCGAGCGGGTACAGCGGATCCTGAGCGAATAACGTGTTCCGCCGCATCATCTGGATCGTCCTCGATAGCGCCGGCATCGGCGAAATGCCCGACGCCGCCGACTATGGCGACGTTGGGAGCGACACCATCGGCAACATTGCAAAACTACGGCCGATGCAGTTGCCCAATTTTGCCGCGTTGGGCCTTGCCAATATCAAGCCTTTGAACGGTATCCCGCCGGCCGCCGACATACAGGGCGCCTTCGGCAAATGCACGCTCGCCTCTCCCGGCAAGGACACGACAACGGGCCATTGGGAGATGGTCGGCATTCATCTCGACAAGCCGTTCCCGCTTTTCCCGAACGGCTTTCCAGCCGAGATTCTGCGTCCGTTCGAAGATAAGATCGCCCGCGGCACACTCGGCAACAAAGCTGCTTCGGGCACCGAGATCATCAAGGAACTCGGCGACGAGCACGTCCGCACCGGTTCGCCGATCGTCTATACATCGGCCGATAGCGTTTTCCAGATTGCCGCGCACGAAGACGTCATTCCGCTCTGGGAACTCTACAAGATCTGTGAGACCGCGCGTGACCTATTGCGCGGACCGAACGAAGTCGGCCGTGTCATCGCGCGTCCGTTTACAGGCGAATCCGGCGAATACAAGCGCACGGCGAATCGCAAGGACTACGCTGTTCCGCCGCCGCGCGGCATGCTGCTGGATCAACTTCACGCGGCCAAAGTGCCCGTTCACAGTGTTGGCAAAATCTTCGACGTATTCCTCGGCCGCGGCATTTCCGTCTATGACAAGACCAAGACCAACGCCGAAGGGATGGCCACCACGCTCGAAGCGATGGACCACACCAAGGACGGCCTCATCTTCGTCAACCTCGTTGACTTCGACATGCTTTACGGACATCGCAACGACGTCGAGGGCTACGCGCGCGCGCTTGAGGAATGCGACGCCTGGTTGCCGTCGTTGCAAGCCGCGATGAACGAGGACGACCTCGCCATCCTCTGCGCCGACCACGGCTGCGATCCAACCACGCCGTCCACCGATCACAGTCGCGAATACACGCCGCTTCTATGCTATTCGCCGAAGACCAAGTCGTCCAACCTCGGCACGCGCGCGACCCTTTCCGACATCGGCGCGACAGTCGCCCAAAACTTCAACGTCACCATCCCGAAAGGAACAAGTTTCTTACCGCAACTATGAGAACCCCGCTAATGGCCGGCAATTGGAAGATGTACAAAACGCCCGCCCAAACCAAAGACTTTTTCGCCGCCTTCCTGCCGCTGGTTGCTGAGGCCAAGCACTGCGAGATCGCCATCTGTCCGCCGTTCGTAAACATCGCGGCCGCCGTCGACGCCGCCAAGACCTCGCGTGTCGGGATCGGCGCTCAGAATTTGTATTGGAAGAACGAAGGTGCATTCACCGGCGAGATCTCTGGTCCGATGATCAAGGCCAGCGGCGCAGAGTGGGTGATCATCGGTCACAGCGAACGCCGCCAGTTTTTCGGCGAGACGGATGCGACGGTCCTCGAACGAACGAAAGCAGCTCTGGCCGCGGGTTTGAAGCCGATCGTGTGCGTCGGCGAAATGCTCGCCGAGCGCGAAGCGAATCAGACGGATGCCGTGCTCACAACGCAGTTCAACGGCGGCATCGCCAGCCTTTCGAGCGACGAGTTCGCCCAGATCGTTATCGCCTATGAACCCGTCTGGGCCATCGGCACTGGCAAGGTCGCAACGCCAGACATGGCCGCCGACGCGCACCGCACTATCCGCGGTCTGGTCAATGCGAAGTACGGCGCCGTTGCCGCTTCGAAAGTCCGCATTCTCTACGGCGGTAGCGTTAAGCCCGACAACGTCAAAGGCCTTATGGCGCAGCCGGAAATCGACGGAGCGCTCGTCGGCGGGGCTAGTCTCGAAGGCGGCTCGTTCGCTTCGATCGTCAATTTCTAACAATGCAGGCCAGGTCACCGAAGCGGAATTTCTAGCGGCGGTGAAAGCCGGCAGCGCCACCCGCGACGAATCCTTCCGCTCCACCGGCATCGGCGATTTCGCATTCTACTACAAGCCCGCCCGCGAACTCGCCGGCCGGATTGTGGTCCGCTGCTTCCTCGCCTCTTAATTCAACCCAAACGCATACACCACGCTGCCCACAATCATTGACACATACTGCTTGTTGTCGAACATGTAGGTCATCGGCGATGTGTGCAGGTTTTCGGTGAACGGATAACTCCAGAGTCGCTTGCCGGTCACCGCGTCCGCGGCCGCCAGCGCGCCCTCGTCGTCGCCGAAAATTACAATCCCGCCCGCCGTCGTCATCGTGCCCGTCCACGTATCGCCCGGCCCGTTCTGCGGCACTTCCCACTTCACCTTGCCGGTCTCGATGTCGAACGCGCGCAGGAATTTTTGCGGCTTATCGTTCGGATCCCGCCGCCCACCGCCCGCGCCGTAGTTGCCGCCCGCCCGCCATGGCTCGATCGGCCGTTTCGTATACACCGCGCAGCGTTCGAGAGTGTTCACATAGAACAGCCGCGTCGCCGGATTGTACGAGGTCGAAAAGTAATTCGCCGCGCCCTCGACGGCCGGGCAAATCAGTTGTCCTTCGAGAGTTGGCACGGAATTCGGATTCATAACCGGCCGCCCATCGGGCGCGATTTCCTTCGCCCACGTCAACTTCTTCACCATCGGCGAGGCCATCAGCATCTTTCCGTTCAACCGGTCGAGGACATGTAGGAACCCATTCCGATTTGCCTGTAGCATCAGCTTCCGAGGCTGCCCACGCCAATTCGCATCGGTCAGCACCAACGGCGCCACCGCGTCCCAGTCCCATTCGTCATGCGGGGTAGGCTGAAAGTGCCATTTCAACTTTCCGGTCCGGACATCGAGCGCGATGATCGAGCATGTGTACAAGTTATCGCCCTTGCGATCATCGCCGTTGAAGTCCGGGCCTGCGTTGCCCGAAGGCCAATACACAAGCTTCGCCTCCGGGTCATAGCTGCCCGTCAGCCAAGTCGGCCCGCCGCCATGGTCGATTCCCAGGCCTTCCCAGGTCTCCGAACCCGGCTCGCCGCGCGCCGGGATCGTCCAGAATCGCCAGACCTCTTTGCCGGACCTCTGGTCAAAAGCGGCCAGGAACCCGCGCACGCCCTGCTCGCCTCCGGCCGTCCCCGCGACGATCAAATCTTCCACCGCCAGCAGCGACCCAGTGGCGTTGTAATTCTGGCGATAGTCCGCCATTTCGGTGTCCCACAACACCGCGCCGGTGTGCCGGTTCAGGGCGATCAAGTGCGCGTGATCGGTCTGCATGAACACCGCTTCGCCCGCGATCGTAACACTTCGATTGTTCCCTGGCGACCGCGCATTTCCGACCAATCCCTGCGTCGCGGGCTTCGAATACTCCCAAATGCGCGCGCACGATCCTGCGTCCAGCGCTATGACCGTGTTCGTATTCGTGACGTACATGATGCCGCCGTAGACCTGCGGCGTGCCCTGCAATCTCCCAGAATTCGGAACGGCGTAAACCCACTTCACCGCCAGATTCGAAGCATTCGCGGCATTGATCTGCGTCATCGGCGAATACCGGTTGCCGCTCAGCTGACCGTGCATCGAAGTCCAATCGTTCTGCGACGTCACCTCGCGAAACTTCTCGCCGTCGACACGCAATAGATGCAGTTTCGAATCGTCGGTGCGCAGTTGCATTGCGCGTGACGTCTTCGCAAGTACGAGTCCCTCAAGCGCTCCGCCGTTGGTCAACGAAATCCTTTGGCGCACCGGCTGAAAGCCCCGCCGGCGCCGCTGCTGCATGCCGCGCATGGCTGCGACGATCGCTTTCACCTCCTCGGCCGGCAACTGCGCAAACGCCGGCATGCCCTTCCGGGGCACGCCATCGCGAATCACGGCCGCAAGCTCGTCATCGTTCTTCGCCGCTAGCGCCGGAACGATCGACGGCGCATGTTCTCCTCCGTTCCCATCGACTCCATGATAAACCGAGCACCGCGCTTGAAATCCGCTTTGCGCCCAAACACCGGCCGCCACCGCGGCAAGTAGGTAGATCCTCATCACTGGCGAGTCTACCGCATCCGATCCGGTAGTAGTTCGGAAGCCAGACCGGATGCTTGCGAAGTTTCACCGAACCCCCGCAATAGCTCATACGCTCGCGTCATGTAGGACGAAGAAATCTTCCCACCGTTTCTGCCCAGTCCAATCGCTCGGCGCATGTGCACGTATCTGCGATCGATACGAAACTGGATCCGTTGAAACTGGACTACTTATGCGCCACCGCTAAGGTGGCGCTAGTCTTCGGGACCGCCATACCGACCCCGACCAACCGCTCTAGGCGGCTTTCGAACGAAGGCACTCATGTCTGCCGAGGAATCGCTAACCGACACCGGCCGGCGATCGGCGGAACTCATCGGCCGCCAGCAGAACCTGCTTGCTCTCATTGTGCCGGTCGACCGAACTCAACTGCCGGGCAATCTCTTCCAGCCTCAAAACCTTCGTGGCTGGAACCAAATGGCCGCTTTGAGAGATGATTCGCGTAGCCTCTTCCAGGTAGGCGGCGCCCAGGTCTCGATTGTCCTGCCAAACGGCCAGCGCGAGCGTTAACAACGCATGCGCCGCTTCGTAATGCTCGACCGGCATCAGAACATCGCAGGCCCGGCGCGCTTCCGCGACGTCGTCCTGATACCAACCCATTTTGTATAGCGCCCAGGAACGCAGCGAACGGCTTCGAGCCGGCTGCGTCGGATCGGTGTCGGAATCGGAAGACGTCAACGGTTCCAGAAGGCACAACGCTTCGTTCGGTTTTCCCTCGGCCAAAAAGAGCGACGCGCGCAACGACGTTACATCGCGAGCGAACCGTCCACCCAATCCGATAGCCTGAAGCGGCGTGATAACAGCGACGGCCTCCTCGACCAAATTGTGGTTGTAAAGCGCCTCCGCCCATGCTGCCCGGAACGCGTTTGCTCGTACTCGAAACCCATTCGTTTCTAGATTCGGTACAGCGATCTGAAACAGTTTAATAGCGGTCTCCATCTCACCCGTTTCGGCAATGCGCACGGCAATCTGGCCGAGCGCCTCGAGCGAATTTCCGAGTAGCCGCCAGTCTCCCGATGCATCGAGGATTTCATCGACGGCCTCGTCCAGAAGATCCTGTCCCTCGTTCTTCCGGCCGGTCCGGATCAGGCACTCGCCCTGGAGGGCCAGTAGTTGCGCTCGTTCTGGCGTGAGCGATTTCTTCTTTGGGCAATGGGCCCGGATTGCTTCGGCTCGGAGGCGCGCTCCGTGGAAATCGCTGTCGGCGATACGCAGCTTAACACATTCGACGCGCAGGGCCAGCGCCATGTCCCAATCGACCTCCGCGCCATCCAGCCGCTCTTCAAGATCAAGCGCCTTGTTCGGCGCCTCGGTCGCGGTTGTCAGCCGCCCAGTCGCCATTTCGACCTCATAAACATCCAGGAAGTATCGGAACCAAATCGTAGACGGTAGATTCGGCGTTTTTTCCAGTACCAGCCCCGCCTCGCGCAGTGTTTCCGAGGCTTCCGAGTTACGCCCTGCAATGATACTTGCCCGCGCAAACTCCAGCTTGTGACATACCAACTCGAGTGGGCTAATTTCCTTATTCTTGGCAACCGACGCCAGCGCCTTGCGCCGCGTCTCCAACAATTGCTCGGGGTCCATGTCGATCGACTCCCGGTTCACCCGGTCTGCTAGCATCGACGCTTCCAACGATCCGAGTATCGCCTTGCCCTTCCTGGTATTCAACAGTGAATGAAACAGCATCGCCCCGTCCGTCTGCCCTAAGGGCAGCATGTTGGCGATAAAGTCCGAGCCGCAGATCGCGCTGACTTACACGGCGATGTACCAGTAACCCGCATACGCTGTTCCCGCGAGGTTGATCAAACCTAGAAACCCGATCAAACCGACGAAGAGCGATGCCAGCGGTCCTGCGATTACGATGAGAATCCAGTTCATCCGCAAGTCTTTTGTGCTTCCGGGGACCGACTGTAAATACCCGCCCCCCATCAGAGTTTTCGACGGGTCAAAACCGAACCGCCAGTCACCCGACGTGTTTCGTGAGACGGCTACAGGTCCGACATTCATGGCCTGAATGCGGAACCCGACCGCCCAAGCCAGGACCAGATGCCCCAGTTCATGGAACAGTGTGAAACCCAATTGACCAACGATCAGCCACTCGATCGGCAATGAATCGTCGGCTCTTACCGGTAGCCCCAAACCCCGCGCGAACTCGGTCAAGTAGGATCGCAGGTAAAGCACGACCAGGATGCTCGCGACGAAGATGACAATGTGCGAGGCTGGTTCCGGGCGCAGCGCGTCGCGCTCCGGCTGCTCCGGATCCGCCGGCAACGGCTTCAGGTACGCCCAGAGACCCGCTACGCCTGCCGGAAGGAAAATCAACAGATTGACGATCGATCCGCCAATCGCGGCCCATCGGCCCCAACCCCGTCCCTGAAACGCTCCGAACCCCGCGAACGCGAATACGGCGCCAAGTACGATCATGACCTTTTGCATCACCGCAACCAGAGCCAGCACGGCGTCGAATTGATCCTTGGGCAATACCGAGCCGATTTCGTTCAGGACCGCCGTGACCTCGTTCATTAAGTCCGGCGACAAACCCGTTGAAAGAAACGCCCCCGCCTCCAGGAGCATCACTACGGCGATTATCTTTCGCAAACTCGGCACATCCCTACTATCGGAGCGCCGCCCGCGGAACTGTAGAGGATATTCCCTAGTTGCGACGCTTCATTTTCGACGCCTTGTATGCCTCATACTCCTTAACCAACGCAGGGTCTTTCGGGCGCGGATAGAGGTCCGTCGACTTGTATTTACCGCTCAAAAACTTCGCCTTCGTCCACTCGTCGTGAATCCGCGTTTCCTCGGCGCGCTCCAGAACCGCTTGTATGTGCTCGGGCGCCAGAAACGAGACCCCTTCACGGTCGCCTAGAACTACGTCGCCGGGCATGACCGTCACGCCGCCAATCCGAACCGGTATGTTGTAGCCGGTCAGCATGACGTCGCGAATCGCCGACGGATGCACGTTTCGGAAGTACGCCCCCATGTCCAGAGGAAAGATTTCGTCCAGGTCCCGCACCGGTCCATCGATGACGAACCCGTTTCCGGTCGCCGCGAAAATCGCCGTCGCCAAGTTATCGCCGACAAACGTCCCTCCCGCCACCTTGCCGAAGAGATCGACAACCAAAACATCGCCCGGCTGCAGTTGATCGATCACCCTCTGATTTGGACTCGTCGACCACCCGCGCTCGACCGCCTCCTCATCGCTGATCTTCGCCAGGTCCGCGCGGACCGGCATATACTGCGCCGTCACCACCCGTCCCACAAGCTTCTTGCCCGGATGCAACAACCGCCAGTTGCCCTCGAAATGATTCGGATGCCCCTTCGCCGTGAGAACATTCAGCACGTCCTCTTGCGTCAGGAGCTTGATTTCGTTCAAGACGGAATCGGGAACCTTGGGACGGCCGTCGGCAAATCGTTCGTACGGGTTCGCGGCCGTCACCCGGACCATCTGCGTCTTATCGAGAACGAAGAGCTGGGCGTGAAGCGCGATCCCGCCTGCCAAGACAAGTGAGGCTTTCATGCCTAGCAGCGTATCACCTGGGCGCGCACGATTCAGCCGCCTGGTCCATCGACTTCGTCTCCTTGAACTTTGCCAGCGCGCAGTCGCAGTACTTCTCGGCCACCGTTTTGTCGGCGCCTTTCTTTAACGCGCCATTCAGACAACTCTCGCGAAAGCTCTTGTCGAATCCCTTATTGAAGCCTTCATGAAAACTGGTGCAGCCCGTCAGTACGACAAATGCCAATCGCCACATACTACCTCCAGATCAACAGAAAAACGAAGAGCCCGATCCATACCGCGCCCATGAAGTGCCAGTACGACGCCACGTGCCGCGCCGCCGCGCGATGCCTGCGCAACGGCTGCTCTTCGCCGTCTCGCAGCGCCCGCGCCTTCCGCACTAACCACACCAGCGCGCCAATCCCACCTAGCAAGTGGAACCCATGCACGCCGGTAAATACGTAGTACATCGACCCTTTTGCATTCCCGGCCACAAACACCCCTTGTGCGTTGAGATCGAGACACCCCAGCACCTGTGTCACAAGGAACGCAAGGCCGACCGCGGTTGTGACCCACAAATCCCGCCGGTAAGAGTCGAACCGCGCGAACAGCAGCGTCGAACGCGCCCGCTGCAGGCAACCCGAACTCAGCACAATCAACGCCGTCGACAGCCAGAACCAGTTAGAAAAATGCCCCGGTTCCCCCTCCGTCCGCTCCGCCAGCACGAAGTAATAGGCCGCCGCCAGCGCCGCGAAAAACGCGCCGATCGACACCAGTACCAGGATCATTCCAAACGCCCCGAGGCTGATCCCGGGCTTCGTTTCCGTTTCGGTCACCAAATACCAGCTTGCCTTAATTGCCTGAATTTCGCTAGCTTGAATCACGATCCGAACTTTGCTTGCCGGCATCGCCTTCGTCGCTATCGCCGCGGCTCAGAACAAAAAGAGCCCGGCCGACAAGTTCCGTCAGCTCGAAGAAGTCCTGCCAACTCCCAACGACCAGCGCACCGCCTCCGGTGCGCCGCGCCACAAATACTCGATGACATCAACCAACGTATCGTCGGCAAAGGAACGGTCACCTATCATAACAACTCCCCCGACGCCCTCAACTATCTCTCGCTGCAACTCGATCAAAACATCTGGGATCCGCACTCAGATACCTACCTCACCGAGACCGCGCCCGACTGGGAGAAATTTCCGCTTCCCGCTTTCAGGCGCTACATGGACGACGTTTTCGAAGGCGGCTACACCGTCGGTACGGTGCGCGACGCGCAAGGCCGCGAAATTCATAAACACGTCAACCGCACGATGATGCGAGTCGATCGCCCCTCGCCGCTCGCGCCAGGAAAGAGCTTCGCCTTTTCCCTCGATTGGAGCTACAAGATCAACAACTCCAAGCGCATCTCCGGCCGCACCGGCGCCGAGTACTTTCCCAAGGATGGCAACTGGCTGTACGAAATCGCGCAGTGGTTTCCGCGTATGGCCGCCTACACCGACGTCAATGGATGGCAGCACAAGCAGTTTCTCGGTACTGGCCCGTCGGCGGGATGGAGTATCCGATGATCTGCTTCAACGCCCCGCGCCCGAAGGAAGAAGACAAAACCTATCCCGCACGCACCAAATACGGCCTGATCAGCGTTGTCATACACGAGGTCGGCCATAACTACTTTCCGATGATCGTCAACAACGACGAGCGCCAATGGACCTGGCTCGACGAAGGGCTCAACTCCTATTTGCAGTACCTGGCCGAAGCCGAGTGGGAAGATAAATACCCGTCGCGCATAGGCGATCCCGCCAAAATCGTCGAGTACATGACCAGCGATTCGCACGATCCGATCATGACTAACTCCGAATCGATCGTCGACCTCGGCGGCAACGCTTACCACAAGGTCGCCACCGCGCTGAACATCCTGCGCGAGTCCATCCTCGGCCGCGAGCGCTTCGACTTTGCCTTCAAGGAATACGCCCAGCGCTGGATGTTCAAACGACCCATGCCGGCGGACTTCTTCCGGACCATGGAGGACGCCTCCGGCACCAATCTCGACTGGTTCTGGCGCGGCTGGTTCTACACGACCGACAACGTCGACGTCTCGATCGAGGGCATCAAGCTGTACACCGTCGACACGCACAATCCCGACATCGAAAAGCCGCTGTTCAAACACACCCAAGAACAAGAACCTGCGACGCTTTCCGCGCAGCGCAACAAGCCGCTCGGAATGCGCGTCGAAGAATTCCCCGAGTTGCTCGATTTCTACAACTCCCACGACGAGTTTGCGGTGCCGCCTTCCGATAAGAAGGCTTTCGAAACGTTCGTCAAGCAGTTTGAAGAAGACGAGCGCAAGCTCTTCGATCCCACGACGAGCTTTACGCCTGGCGCTGAAAAACGCCGGAGGCTTGGTCACGCCCGTGATCCTGGAAGTCGAATTTTCCGACGGCAAAAAAGAGGAACGGCGCATGCCCGCCGAAATCTGGCGCCGCAACAACTTTCAGGTGGAAAAGGTAATTCCCACGCGCAAGGAGATTCGTTTCATCACGCTCGACCCGCATCTGGAGACAGCCGATGTCGACCTCTCCAACAACGCCTGGCCGCGCAAGCCCGTGCGCACGAAGTTCCAGGACTTAAAGGAAGACCGCGATAAGAACAACGTGGTACGCGAGTTGAACGAGGAGAAGAAGACGTCGCCGCCCAGCGGTGGCGGACGGCCGTGAGGCTGCTGCCGATAGTCCTTGTTTGCGCGGCGCAGACCTTTCACGTGAGCCGCACCGAGATCGATCTTTATCCCGATCGCACGGAAGTTGTCGTGACGTTGCACGCTGACGATATTCCTCTCGAAGCCGAGTCCGAAACGAAGGTCTACCGCTACGTCCTCGACAACTTCGCGATCCGAGACTTCAAGCTGAAGTGTCTCGGGACAAAGCTCTTGGTGCACTTCGTCGATGTTTTCCTTGAAGGTCCCGCAGCTAAGGCGTCACTGTCCGTGCGCAATCGCATATTAAGCCGGGAATTCGCCGATCAGAGTAACATCGTCATCGTCAAGCGCGAAGCCAAGCCGTTGAGCAAGGCGGTGGAGTTCACGGGCGAAGGCGAGTGGCGCTCGGTACCGTAAGAACAAGGAGATCAAGCACGTCGCCAGACACGCAGTCGCTCTTCCGCCATTCCCGCCGCGCCGGTGTTGTAGAGTGAATGCAATGAGACGCCGTTCCTTTCTCCAAGCCGCTCCCGCCACCCTTGGCGCAACCGCAGTCGCGTTGGCCGCGGATATGCCCACTTCAACCCTAGGCAAGTCCGGACTCACTGTTTCCAAATTCTGCCTTGGCGGGTTCCACATGGCCAAGCGCGGCGAAGAAAACGCGGTCCGCATCATCCACCGCGCCATCGATCTCGGCGTCACCTTTTTTGACAGTGCACACAAGTATCACAAAGGACTCAGTGACGAGTTCTACGGCAAAGCTCTCACCGAAGGGCGGCGTCAAAAGGTCATTTTGATGTCGAAAGCCGAACTACGCACGCGCGACGAAGCCATGCGGCAGCTTGAAGAAACGCTCAAGCGGATGAACACCGATTACCTCGACCTCTGGCAGTGCCACGAAGTCGCCCGTCACGACGAAGTCGACCGCATCTTTGGACCCAATGGTTCGCTGGAGGCGTTCGTGCTCGCCAAGAAGCAGGGCAAGGTACGCCACATCGGTTTCACTGGTCATCACGACTACACCGTTCACCAACGTCTGCTCGACGGTTTTGACGGCTGGGAAACCGTGCAGCATCCGGTGAATCTCATCGATCCACACTACCTGAGTTTCATCGAGAACTTTCTGCCAAAAGCCGTCGCCGCTGGTCTCGGCCGTATCGCCATGAAGTCCAACGCCATCGGAAATATCACCGAACAAAAGGTGGCGACCATCCCGGAGTGCCTGCGCTTTTCCTGGAGTCACGACATTCACACCCTCGTTTCCGGCGTTGAAACCGTCGAGGAACTCGAACAAAACGTCGCCGCCTGCAAGAGCTTCCAGAATATGACGCCGCGAGAGATTAGCACCCTCCTGAACCGCACCAGGCTAGGGCCGACCGGCGTGGGCGTTGAAAAGTACAAGAAACCGCCCGCCGGCGCACACGGAATCCGTCCGCATCACGACGGCGACGACGCCTGATCCCACCGCTGTCAGCCTAAAACTGATAAAATCCCGGCAATGCGAATCGCCGTCTTACTCGCCGCCGCACTGCCTCTGGCCGCTCAACTTACCTTCCGCACGCAGGAGATTCAGAAGGATTTCGGTGTCGTCTACGCGGTCATCACAGCAGATGTAAACAAGGACGGCAAGCCCGATATCGTTGCGATCAACCCCACGCAGCTGGTTTGGTATCAGAATCCGACGTGGGAGAAACACGTCATTCTCGACGGCAAGACGAAAAAAGACAACGTCTGCGTCGCCGCGCACGACATTGACCGCGACGGCAAACTCGGCTTCGCCGTCGGCGCCGACTGGCAACCGACGAACACAGCGGGCGGCGGTTCGTTGCAATGGACCGATCAAGCCGGTAACGTCGTTCCCCTTGGCGACGAACCGACGTTGCACCGGATCCGCTTCGGCGATGTCGACGGCGATGGCTCGAAGGAACTCATCGTTGTTCCGTTGCACGGCCGCGGCAACAAGGCGCCGAAATGGGAGGGCGACGGCGCTCGGATTTTGGTGCTGTATCCTCCGGCAAATCCCGCCAAGGACAAATGGCGCACCGAGGTTGCCGACGCCTCGCTGCATATCGTCCACAACTTCATCGTCACCGACTTCGATGGCGAAAAAGGCGAGGAAATCATCGCGGCGTCGCGAGACGGCTTGTTTGTCGTCAATAAGCAGGGCGGCGCGTGGTCGAAGCGGCAACTCGGTGAAGGCGCGCCGGGCGAGATCAAACTCGGAATGATCAACGGCGTGCAGCGGGCGATCGCGACCGTGGAACCGTGGCACGGTAACGGTCTCGTCATCTACGAGGAACCTGCGCCGAAGATGGATCCGCAGGGCTCACCGCCGAAACGCGGCCCGCAACCGTGGAACGGCAAGATGTGGCCACGGCAGTTCATCGAAGAACGTCTCGCCCAGGCGCACGCGCTCGGCTGGGGCGATTTCGACGGCGATGGGGCCGACGATCTCGCAGCCGGTTGGCGCGATCGGAACTTTGGCGTCGCGATCTATCAACGTGACCGGCAAGGCAAGTGGGCGCGTACGCAACTGGTCGACGACGGCGGAATGGCGACCGAGGATCTAGCCATCGACGACTTCAACGGCGACGGCTTGGCGGACATCGTGGCCGTCGGCCGCAAGACCGCCAACGTGCGGATCTATTGGAACGAAACGAAACGCAAGTGGAAGTTCCACGAAGTGACCAGGGGATTCGCGAATCACACCGCTATCGCCGCCGATTTCACGGGAGACGGCAAGAAGGACATCATCGCTAACGACCAGACGAACAAGCGCACGATTCTCTACACCGCGCCGGATTGGAAGCCGCGTGTTTTGCACGAAGGCGCGTGGGCGATTCACAGCGAGGCATTTGATATCGATGGCGACGGTGACATCGATTGGATCGGCGGACAGTATTCGCCGGGTCTGATTTTTTGGCTTGAGCGTCCGAAGGACCCGCTCCGCGACGCTTGGAAGTATCACCTCATCGATAGTCACGAGACTGGCGGAGTGAATGGCGTGCACGGTTTGCTGATCGGCGATGTCGATAGGGACGGGAAGGCGGATCTGATCGGCAACAGCGGCCAACCCACGGGCGCGTTTCCGAATTCGATCGCGTGGTTCAAAGCACCGCGGAATGTCCGCAACGCGAAGCATTGGGAGCGTACCCTATTCGCGGACAAAGACGCGCCGGGACTCAGCCACTACATGGGCTTCGGCGATGTCAACGGCGACGGGCGCCCCGATTTAGCGGGCGCGGCAAAGACCGGCAAGGACGGCAACTGGTTCGCGTGGTGGGAAGCGCCGGCGAATCCAAGACAGCCCGGTTGGAAGAAGCATCTCCTGTCGGCTAACGAGCCCGGAGCGACGAACATTTCGATCGCCGATCTCAACGGCGACGGCAAGAACGACTTCTTCGCCACGCGAGGCCACGGCTTCGGCGCCGTCTGGTTTGAAGCGCCGAACTGGGCGCGCCACGAAATCGATACGGAACTCGGCGGCCCGCACGATCTGGCGCTCGGCGATATCGACGGCGATGGCGACATCGACGCCGTCACGTGCGGCAAGGACAGCCACATCGTGGCGATCTTTGAAAACGACGGCAGGGGCAATTTTACTCGTCGCGACATCTGGCATGGGAACGCCGCCTACGATATCCGGCTGACCGACATGGATAACGACGGAGACCTCGATGTACTTGTGGCGGGACAGAACACGCAGAACGTGTTTTGGCTGGAGAACAAGCGCAAGTGAGATATCTCAGTCTGCTATTGATGCTGGCGTCGTGCTCGAAACCTCCGGACCACGAGAAGATATTTGAAGAGCGGATGAAGAATGTCACGCTCGTCGGCTACTCGACGCGCACGAACAAGGAGGGCACCTTCGGCCCTGAACGCTACAAGATCGAGAGCGTTTCAAAGATGGCCGGCGAGACGTGGATGTTCAAGTCCAAGATGAACTACGACGGCAAAGAGATCGCCGTCCCAATTCCCATCACCATTAAATGGGCGGGCAAGGCGGCAGTCATCACGATGGAAGACCTGACGATTCCCGGCGTCGGTACTTGGACAGCGCACATCGTCCTAAGTGGCGATCAATATGCCGGCACATGGAGCGGCCAGCGAGGCGGCGGCCAGATGTTCGGGAAAATCGTGAAGGAGTAACTACTTGAACAGCAGCGGCGCGAACTCGACCAGATATCGCCGCCAGACAGCGTAGGTGTGGTTGCCCTCGGTCGTTTGATAGGTGTGTGTGATGCCCTTCGATTGAAGCAGCGCGGCGAAGTCTTCATTGCGCTTGACGACCGGGTCGTCCTTACCGCATGCGAACCATATGAGCGGCTTCTTTGCGAGTGCGCCTTCGAGCGGTAAGTCCGCTGGCGCCCCCGCGCTGAATGCGCCGATCGCACTGAATTTGTGGACATGTTTGAAGCCGATCGCCAGCGACTGCCCGCCGCCCATAGACAGCCTCGCGATGGCCGTTTTTGCGCGCGACGTCGCAACGCGATACTTGCCGTTCACCATGGGCATGACGTCCTTCAAAATGTACTCCTCGAACTTCGCGACGTTGGTCGCTTGCACCTCGCGCGGAGACCCGAACGGTACCGCGTGCCCGAAAGGCATAACGACGATCATCGGCACGGCCTTTTTCTCCGCGATTAAATTGTCGAGGATGAAATTCGCGTGGCCCGCAAGGACCCATCCGCCGGCTATGTCGTTGGAGCCGTGGAACAGATAAAGCACCGGGTACTTCGCTTTCGACTTCTCGTATCCCGGCGGCGTGTAGACCCAAATCCAGCGCGTATCGCCGAGTACGCTCGACTTCTGCCAGTTCACATCCACAGATCCGTGCGGCACATCGCGCGCTTCCCAAACCGCGGGGGATGGCGCGGGTACTTCGACCATGCTGGCGACCGTCCGCGCGCGCAGTTTCACGCGCGGATGGATCGGATCGGGCATCGTCACGCCATCGACGGTAAAGGAGTAAATGTAGTCGCCCGGCGCGAGTGGCCCAAGCGTGACGCTCCAGACGCCCTTGGCGTCTTTGGTCATCGGCGCCGGTTTGCCGACCGGCATCCAGTCGCCGAAGAAGGAAACTTGAGAAGCGCGCGGAGCTTCGATCCTAAAGGTCACGCGCCGGTCAGGATGCACCTCGGGCTGCGCCAACAGCGCAATCGAAAACAGGAGTGTCGCTAGTATTCGCATGGTTCGGCTGTCAATTGTATCAACCGGCGATCTAGCCTTAGCTATACTGTTCCTCATTGGCTCCGAAAGACGAAATCACTACGCTCCTTCACCGCTTTCAGGAAGGCGATGAAGACGCGCAGTCGCAGCTCGTGAAAATGGTGCAGCATGAGTTGCGCGTAATCGCCGCCCGATACATGCGGCGCGAGAAACAAGGGCACACGTTGCAGACGACAGCGCTTGTCAACGAAGCGTATATGAAGCTGGTGCAGATGAAGGGCGCCAACTGGAAAGACCGCGCCCACTTTTTCGCCGTCGCCGCGCAGATTATGCGGCGCATCCTGGTCGATCATGCGCGCAAGCGCATTGCCGGCAAGCGTGGCGGCGGCTTCGATTTGCTGCCGCTCGATGAAGGTCTTGTGTTCAGCCCGCAGCGGAGCGACGAATTGGTCCGGCTGGATGAAGCGATGACACGACTCGCCGAACACGACGTGCGAGCCTGCAAGGTGATCGAACTGCGCTTTTTCGGCGGCCTCTCGATCGAAGAAACGGCCGAAGTACTGAATTGTTCGCCTCGCACGGTGAAGAGGGAATGGACCTTCGCTCGCGCTTGGCTCCGCGAAGAGTTGGGTCTGCCGCCGGAATCTGTCACGGGTGTTTAAGCCGCAGCGAGTCCGTTGCGCGCGAGTACCTCCAGAAACTCGCACCTCCGAGGCGCGCGCGGTACCGCCCAAGTTTCTGGCGCTATTGACCACGGCCTGCCCCGCGGTTAGCGGCTCAGAATCGGAAGTAGATAAAATCCGACGGTCGCAGATCGAGAGCTGTCTCGCGCATCAGGAGCAGGCAGAAGAAAAAAATCAGCGCCGCGGTGACCGCATGGCTCAGGCCGATCACGCGATTCTCCAAGTACCGTTCGGCCGTTGGTACGCAAAGTACCGCGTACGCGAGCACTCCAACGAATGCTTGTTGCCACGCGCCTCCGGGCGAATCGGCCAGCGGTGCGCCACTCGTTCCGGCGAGAGCCTGCCAGTAGTTCCACGCCGTTTGGGCGTCTCGGCGCGGAAGGGAACCCACGCGATCAAGACCGCGAATAGCGTGAGCGCGCGAGCGGCGAACGGCGACATGCTTCGTTTCGACGCGCGGAACCAGTGGTTGGCCAACAAGTAGCAACCGTGCAACGCGCCCCAAATCGCGAAGTTCCAACCGGCGCCGTGCCAGATGCCCCCGGCGAGCATTGTCAGAAAGACATTTCGCATCCATGTCGCGCGGACACGGTTCCCCGGCAGCCGGAACATCAAATAGTTGCGCAGAAAGTTGGAAAGCGTGATGTGCCATCGCCGCCAGAAGTCGACGATGCTGTCGGCCTGATAAGGAGCGTCGAAGTTTCGCGGGAAGCGGATATTGAACATCAACGCGAGCCCGTTGGCCATGTCGCAGTAGCCGGAGAAATCGAAGTAGAGCTGTAAAGCGTAGGTGATCAGTCCGATCCACGCGTCGGTGAAATCGCCGGGTCCGTTGGGACCGAACGCGGAATTGGCCCACGGCGCCAGGGTGTCGGCGATCGCAACCTTCTTGAACAGCCCGATCGTGAAATGAACAACACCACTTGCAAAGTTCGATTCGTTCCAGCGCGAAGTCGCCTTGGCGGCGAACTGCTCCAGCATGTTGCGGTGATGCAGAATCGGTCCCGCGACGCTGTGCGGGAAGAACGAGACGAACAGCGCGTAGGTCGCCGGCGTCAGTTGACTGACCTCCCGTTCTGCGGCGTCGGCCAGGAAAGCGATTTGCGTGAAGGTGAAGAACGAAATACCAAACGGAAGCAAGAACCCGGAGTACTAGTAGAACGCTAGCAGCGCCAGGTTTGCGGCGACGCCCAGGCCGAGCAGTCTGCGAGATCCGGTCGCCAGAATTTGGCGGCCAATGAGGTAGTTGAATGTGATCGAACCGGAGAGAACGAACACATGCGGTCAATAGCGCGCTGCATAAAATACGAACGAAGCGGCGAGGAGAAAATACAGCGCCCATCGTGATCGGCCCTTTGCCGCCAGCCACCAATAGCCGAACAGTACGATGGGCAGAAACAGGCCGAGAAATTCGAAACTATGAAATCTCATTGCCGCTTCAGCTCTCCGAGCCAATCTGTCAATACCGTGCCATCAGCGTCGAATTGATACACACCCGTGACGATTGCTCGCCCCGCATCCAGCGTGCGGATCTGTGTGTGCGGCCATGGCGCGGCGATGTCACGGCCGTCGATGAGAATCGAGCACTTTCCGCCGGCAGACTCCGTGCGAACGCGAAAGCCGGGTGGGGGCGGTTCTTGACCCGATGGGCATCGCAGGATGATATCGCCGGCGTGGCGCCGCAAGACTTCCGCTTCGGTCTCCCGTTTTGAGGAGACGGTTTCGACGTCAAATCCAGGCACACTCAATGACGGCGCGCCGGCGAAGACGCGCGCGCCGCCGCCAATCGCGCGAGCGATTCCGGAATCGTTGATCACGCCCCACGCACGTTCCTCTTCAGGGCTGTAGACCATCGCCCTGGCGCCTTTCGGCAGCGTCCGCTGGGACGGCTCTCCTTCAACCGGATGCGACGGCAGCAGCAAGATATCCCGAGCTTCGGAGGATACGCCGAGCATGGCGTCGGCGATATGGTTCGACCAGACGTATTGCAAACCGGCTCCACCGTGCTGTGCGGTATCTTGAAACAGATCCGGAGGCAGCCGGCCATCTTCGTGGGGGACTAGTAGCGTCACACCTCGATCGCGCCACCAGGTCTTCATCAGCGCGAAAAGCGTTTCTGTTAGCGGGTAGTCTTCCGGCGCAAGCGCCGTGGCCTCGGGAACGGCGTAGAGATGCACTCCGCGGCCCTTGGCCCAACGCACCATGTCGCGCACGAGCACGTCGGCGGCGGGCGACGGCAAGACAAATAGGTCTTTTAGATTCTTCAGCCGCGTTGGTGTAATCGGAGTGCGCAGCCGCATGTCGCCGGCCGTCGAGAGCCGGGATGCCGGATAGCCGGCGTTCCGTTGCTCGTGAGCCTCCAGACCCTGTTTCGCCGCCGCCAAATCGCGGAACGGAATTCGATAGATACTCTTAAGCGCGCCGATCAGACCGTGTTCCAGGTAATGCCGGCGATCCCATGTCGAGAAATACTTCCACTTGGTTTCGGCGATCTCCGGTTCTTTGCGAAACAGCACGCGGTGTTCCGGGACGATGACGACCGAATCGCCGGGCCGTGCATGCCGCCGCGCGTAAGCCAGAAAGTACTCCAGCGCCACGCCGGCATGACTGCACAGATTCACGGCCGGCTTGCCAAGCCGTGCTCCGATGTGTTCCGCATCGATCGTGAATAAGCATCCCGACCCGCCGACAATCAACACCCGCGGCGAGGGGGCGTCCGCCAGCGCCACCTCTTTGCGTACGTAGAGTTCCTTGACCCAGTCACTGTCCGCGACGCCTGTGTTGTTGTACCAAAGCCCTGCGCCGAACGGGTACGCGATCAATCCGATGACAGCCAGCGTCAGCCCGAACGTGAACGGAAACCCGGGGCGAACGCGGAGCAACGCCGCCATGTGGGACGGGCCTGGCATGAAAGGATGGAACTTCTCATCCTCTCATGCTTAGCCCCTAAAAATAGAGCTTCGCGCCGAACTGAATGACCCGCATCGGTTGCCGCAGCGAACGGATCTCGCCTTGACGCGGCGCATCGGGAATTATGCTGTCAAGCGTCGTGAATCCGATGCCGTTCGGCTGCCCGAAGTTCGGAGTGTTGAACAGATTGAAAAACTCCGCGCGGAACTGCAACCGGCCGGCGTCGCCGAGGAAATTCAGCTTCCAGTTCTTGTAAACCGAGAAGTCGATGTTCTGCGCGCCGGGGCTGACGAGAGCGTCGATTGCGGAATTGCCGTAGTGGCAGAGATCCTGCCGGTTCGGGATGTTGCAATCGGTGCGACGGAACGCGGTGGGATCGAACCAGAGTTGGCGCGTCGCGGCGTCGTTCAAACGGCCATCGGCCACGCGATCCGGCAACGTGAACCCGCCGGTGTTGAGGTTCCCTCCGTTCACAGTGAACGGGAAGCCGGTACGTAGAGTCAGCACGCCGTTGGTTTGCCAGCCGGCGAGAATAGCACCCGCCACGCCCTTGAAGCGATTGAGGAACGGCGCTTCGTAGACGAAGTTGTACACCATGTTGTGGCCGACATCGAACCCGTAGCGGCCTCGCGCCTGACGGCGGTCTCGAGGATTTTGGTAACCATTGGCGACGCCGGCGCCGCTTTCGTTGCGTCCATACCCTTCACCGATTGACTTGCTATACGTGTATGCCAATCCAAACGTCAAGCCTTGCGAGAAGCGCTTGTCGTAACTGATCTGCAAACCGTTGTAGCTGCCGTTGGCATAGCTGTCCAAGTAGCGGATGTTGCCCGTTCCAAACGTCGGCGTTTCGCCTTGGCTGCGGTGGAATGGGTAGGGACGCCGAGCCTGTACATTCGTATTCAGGAACGCCGGATCGGGATTGTTGAAGGTAATCGTGTTGTCCAGGTGGCGGCTGGCGCTGCCGACATAGGCGATCGTCAGCATCGTGTTCCAGAACATCTGACGCTGCAAGTCGAAGCTCCATTGATAGTGATTGGACGCCTTGTTGTCCGGCGGCACAAGAATCGTGTTGCGCACGGTTGAAGTCGTTCCACCGCCGCCGTACAAGTTGCCGACCCGATTCACAGCCCCGACGATCCGGCGGGTCTGGAGATTGTAAGTCTGGCCTCCGTAGTTGTAGGCGATAGTCTGCGCGACCTGATCGACAACCGGGAAAGCGAGAGTGCCGGAGATCGGAGGCACCAGGTTCAAGATAGTAAAGTTGTTCAACTGCTGCGCGTTCGCGAACCAACCGAAGCCCGCACGCAGCGTCCACTTGTCCGTCACGCGATATGCGAGCCCAAGGCGCGGCATGAAGTAACGGTTGTCCTTGTTGTAGATCGGGAAGTTCTTCGTGTTGACGTTGGGGATGACGGTTGGAACGCGGCCTTGCGGCGAGTCGCTCAGGATATCAAGACGCAGCGTGCGCCACGCGCCGAAGTTATCGAGCGGAACTTGAAAGAAGTCCCAGCGCATGCCAATGTTCATCGTCAACTTACGCGTGACTTTCATGTCGTCGAGAAAGTATGCCGACCAACGGTTTTGACGCGGTTCGGTGTACGGGAACCCTTCACCGGTCTCCGTGTTACCGACGATGCCTTGCAGCCAACCGGCCAGCGCGTAGCCGCCCGGGCAGCAAGAGATCGAGCCGCGCGGTACGTTGGCGGCGGCGCGGTCAAGAATATTCTTGCGATATTCAAAACCCGACTTAAACGTGTGCTTTCCTCGCGTAAACGAGAAGTTGTCGGTAATCTGGTGCACGGTGTTGAAGTCGAAGCCATTGCCACCATCGCGGTCGCCGCCCATCAGCCCGCCTATGCCCGGCAGTCCCATCTCGCGCGACGTCAACTTTCGGCCGGACGTCGTCCGGATCTGCCCGATTCCGAGCGAGTCGAGGTCGAAACTCGAGTTGGAACGCGGATTCAGAGTATTGTTATCGGATTTGTTGAGGCCATATCGAACCTCGTTGACCATCGACGGGCTGATAATCTTGATGTGCTGGGCTGCGAGGTTGTAATTCACCGAGCGAACGAAGTAAAAGAAGTTCGGGTTCAGATCGCCATTGTCCCAAGCGCCCCGGTCGGTGATGTAGCGAACGAACACTTTGTCGCTGGACGAAAAGTTGTGATCGATGCGGAACATGTACTGATTTGCGTTGATGATGTTCGGAACCGAACCGCGCACGTTGATGTCGAGCGGGTCGACCGTCGTGAACTGCGGCAGCGGCAGATAGGTGTTAACGTATCGTTGCGCGGCGGCGTTGATGCGGCTTGGCGGAATGATATTGCCCTGAAACGGATCGCCGGTAATGGGGTCGAAGATCTGGATTGGCGCTCGAACGGGCCGGCCGCCGAGGATTGGAGGGGTCAACAGCGAGGAGAAGTTTCCGTTCCGGAATTCGGCCGGGAACCAGAATGCTTCCGCTTGCACTTCGCGCTTCTCGCGGCGGCCTTCGTAATTGAAACTCCAGAACGTCTTGTCCTTGCCGTTGTACAGTTTCGGAAAGAGAACCGGGCCGCTGACGAACGCGCCGAACTGATTGCGTTGCAGCACGTTCTTTGGCTGCAAGCGCGCCGTGGCCGGCACTTGGAAATTCAGGAAGTAGTCCTTGGCGGCGAACTTGTCATTGCGGAGAAACTCGAACAGTGTCCCTCGGAAACGGTTAGTGCCGCCCTTGACGACCATCTGAACGATGGCGCCGGAATTCTGCCCGTATTCGGCGGAGTAGGAACTCGTCTGCACCTTGAACTCTTCCAGCGCGTCGATCGACGGCGAGAACGCGGCGGTGTTCACGCGCGGTTCAGTTGCGATGACACCATCGAGCGTCACCTGCTGGTTCACCTCACGCTGGCCGTTGGCGGAGATGGCCACGCCATTGCCGGGAATCGGGAATCCGCCCGACCCGTCGAGGCCCATCCGAATACCGAATTGGACGCCCGGGACCAGTACAGCCAGAGTGGCGACGTTGCGCCCGTTCAGCGGCAACTCGACCACTCGCTTGTTGTCGATGACTCCCCCGACCGCCGCGTCTTCCGTCTTCATCGAGATCGCTTGCGCCGTCACCTCGACGATTTCGGTTGCCGAACCGACGTCGAGCCGGAAATCGAGACGCGCCTTCTGTTGGAGTTCGACGGTTACGCCGCGCTTCTCCTGAGTCTTGAAGCCCGTGGCTTCGACGGAAACGACATATTCGCCGATGTCGATCAGCGGGAAGGTGTAGTTGCCTTCGGAGTTGGTCGCGGCCTCGCGGACTTGGCCGGTCGCCGTGCGGCGCGCCTTGACCTTGGCGTTCGGAACCACCGCGCCGGAAGGGTCGATAACGTTGCCGAGGATCTCCGTGGACGTCGTCTGGCCCACCATCACCAGACCGGTTAATGCAAAAGCGAGTACGAACTGTCTCATGAGCACTACTCCTTTGAAAAAGTTGAGTTTCGTTTACGGTATCAGGTTATTGTACGCGAAACAAGCTGGGTGATCGTCGCCAGCGCCGCGACGCCCGCCGTCTCCGCCCGCAACACGTTCGGCCCAAGGCTCATCGCGCGCCATCCATTGTCAACGGCGGCTTGTCTTTCGCGGTCGGCCCAACCGCCTTCGGGACCCAGCAACAACGCAACACTTTCACCGGGCTGTAACGACAGGGTCACCAACGGCGGCCCGGCGCGCAACTCGTCGAGCACGATGCGATGAGTCGCACCCGCCGCCAGCGCCTGCTCAAATTTCATCGCGCCGTCGAGCAACGGCACCACCATGCGCCGGCACTGCTGACTGGCCTCAAGCAAGATTCGCTCCCACCGTTCCGCGCGCTTCGTGGCCGCTTGGTCGAGGCCCCGTTCGGTACGTTCCGCGATCACCGGTACGATGCGGTGCACATTGCACTCCGTCGCCTTTTCGAGCAGCCATTCGAAGTGATCGAACTTGAACAGGCTCGCGTACAGAGTTACGTCCGGCACTGGCGCGAGATCGGGCAGCTGCTCGTCGATCTCAAAGACCACTTCACTCTTGCGCGCGGTCACCACCGTTGCCAGGTAGCGATGCGAATTGTCGGAGATTTCGAACTGCTGATCCTCCTCGACCCGCAGCACGCGCACCAGATGCGCGGCGGCATCTCCCGCAAGCGACGCCATGCCGCGCCGCACCTCCGGAACGAAGAACATTCGGCGTGCCATGTAGAATGTGAGTTTACGATGATTGCGCACCTGCGAGGAACCGTACTCGAAAAACATCCCAACCTCGTGGTGCTTGAGGCGGGCGGCGTCGGCTATGAATTGACGATTCCCGTGTCGACGTTCTCGCGCCTTCCCGAGGCCGGCAAAGAGGCCAGGTTGCGCGTTCACACGCACGTTCGCGAGGACGCGTTTCTGCTCTACGGCTTTCACACGCCGGAAGAGAAACTACTGTTTGAAAAGCTGATTACAGTTTCCGGCATCGGACCGAAGGTGGCGATCACGGCGCTCTCCGGCATCGCGCCGGCCGATTTGGTCAACGCCATTCGCAACGCCGATCTGGCGCAATTGACGCGCATCAGCGGCATCGGCAAGAAGACCGCCGAGCGCATGGTCGTCGAACTGCGCGACAAGCTCGACATCGCTATCGCGGGTTCGACGGCGATCGGCGCGCTCGACAAAGGACCGCAGCTTTCCGAACTCGAACAGGACCTGATCAGCGCGCTTGTTAATCTCGGCTCGCAGCGCGCCAACGCAGAAGCCGCCGTGCGCAAAGCCAAGGCCGCGCTGCCCGATGGCGATTTCGAGTCGCTCTTCCGCAAGGCGATGGAGGCGGTTCGCTAATGCGTGATCGCGGACTTATCTCTGGCGCGGCGCTCGACAGCGAGAAGCAATTCGAGGCGGCGTTGCGCCCGTCTCGCTTGCAGGAATTCACCGGCCAGTCGCGCTTGAAGGAAAATCTCGCCATCGCGATCGAGGCCGCCCGGCAGCGCGGCGAAGCGCTCGATCACGTTCTTCTCTACGGCCCGCCGGGGCTGGGCAAGACGACGCTGGCCAACATCATTTCCGGCGAACTGAACGTCGCCTTCGATCAGACCGCCGCGCCGATCCTGCAGAAGAAACTCGACCTCACGGGCGTGCTGACCAACCTGCGCGAAAAGCAGGTGTTCTTCATCGACGAAATCCACCGCCTCCTTCCCGATGTGGAGGAGATCCTGTACTCGGCGCTCGAGGACTTCCGTGTCGACTTAATGGTCGGCACCGGCGCGGGAGCCCGCACGCACTCGATGCAGATTCAGCGCTTCACCGCGATCGGCGCGACGACCCGCCAAGGGCTGATCAGCGCGCCGTTGCGAGGACGATTCGGCCTCGTTCTGCGCCTGAATCCGTACGACATTGACGATCTCACTTCCATCGTGCTGCGCAGCGCGGCGCTGTTGCAGGTGAAGGTCGATGAGATGGGCGCGGCCGAGATCGCCCGGCGCGCGCGCGGAACGCCGCGAATCGCCAACCGCCTGTTGCGCCGCGTTCGCGACTACGCGCAGGTGCGCGCGGCTGGGCAAGTCACGCATGATGTCTCGGTCACCGCGCTCGACATGCTAGAAGTCGACCGATACGGTCTGGACGAGATCGACCAGAAGATCATGGCCACGATCCTCGAAAAGTATGCGGGCGGCCCGGTGGGCATTAAGACCATCGCCGCGTCGATCGATGAAGAGGAAGCGACGATCGAAGATGTGTACGAGCCGTACCTGATGCAGCTCGGATTTCTCGACCGCACACCGCGCGGACGCGTGGCCACACGCCGTGCTTTCGACTACTTTAAGATTGCACCGCCCGCGGTGATGCCGAATCAACCCGGCCTGTTTTGAAGACGATCTACCTCGGCCTCGGCTCTAACATCGGCGACCGCCGCGCGCTGCTCGAAGACGCTTTGCATCGAATCGCCGCGGCGGGCATCACGATCACCAAACGCAGCACGGTCATCGAAACCGAGCCCGCCTATGTGCTCAATCAGCCGCGGTTTCTCAATATGGTGATCGAGGCCAAAACCACCTTGATGCCACGCGCCCTGTTGCGAACGCTGCAGCGTATTGAACGCGATATGGGACGCAGGAAGATCGTCGACAAAGGTCCACGTTGCATCGACATCGACATACTCTTCTACGGGGACGTCGTCATGTGTACCAAGGACCTCACGATTCCGCACGCATCGCTGCACGAGCGACGTTTCGTGCTCGAACCTCTCAACGAAATCGCGCCGCGCCTTGTGCATCCTGTGCTCCGAAAACCGGTCAGCGAGTTGGCGCGATTGTAGCGAATCCGTGACAATGGACAAATGCTTCGACCGGTTCTGTTCGTCGCAATTTTCGGCGGTGCCGTGTTTGCGCAACACGACGCCGAGTCCATGCACATCAACAACATGGACCTCGTTCTGAACAAGCGCACGACGGTTCAGATGCATATGCGCTTTCGAACTCGCGATGCCTTTCGGGAGTTCTTTCAGTTCCGCTTCGGGCCCATTCTTCAATACCGTGTAAACAAAAACGTGGTTGGGATCGCGGGCTACTATTTCTTGAACCAAAATTATCCGAACCGCCAGCCGGCCGGTTGGCGGGACTACAACCGGTACTTCGGCGGTGCAGTCTTCACACTGAAGCGGACGAGGCGGACGGCGCTAGAGCAGCGGTTGCTTATCGAACGCTTTCATCTGATCCCGGGCGGCGATTTTAATCGAGTCCGGACGCGAACGTCCTTGGCGAAAACGTCGGGAACGTGGTTGCCATTCTCACATTTCGAGGTACTGCGTTCGAACGATAGATGGTATTTCCGCAGCGGCCTTGTGATGAACCGCCGCATGAACCGAACCACGGCGATGGGACTGGGCTACGAAGTTCGGTTGGCTCCCGACCGCAGTTGGTCGCATATCGTCTCGACCACGGTTTTGTTTCAACCACAGCGCAAAGAATAGCTGAAAGGATTCTCCACGCCGCATGATCTCAAGGGCAAGGAGAGTTCGAATGAAACTCAGAATGATGTTCGCGGCCGCGACACTGGCCGCCGTTTGTTACGCTTCGGTGCCCCATGAAAAAGCGGTGTCCTGGCTGCTGGCTACACAAGGCCCCGACGGAGGTTGGGGACAGGATGGCGGCGCGACGTCCCACGCGCGCAAGGGAGTGAACCTGGAGACGAATCAAAACGATGTCGCCAACACAGCGGTTGCGGTGATGGCGATTCGTCGCGCCGGATCGTATCCGAACCAGGTCCGTCGCGGCGTTGAATTTATCCTGGGTCATGTTGAAAAGAGCAAGGAAGAGGGCCTCGCGATCACCGCGATCGAAGGCACGCAGATCCAACGCAAGCTCGGGCCGTTTATCGATACCTTTCTGACGTCAATGCTGTTCAGCGAGATCGACGGACAGATGTCCGACGCGCAGTTGAACCGCCGCGTGCGCGCGGCGTTGGAAAAGTGCGTGCGCAAGATCGAGACTGCCCAGCTGCAGGACGGAAGCTGGAACATCTCGGGTTGGGCGCCGATTCTCGGTACGTCGATGGCATCCCGCAGCTTGTATCAGGCCAAGGCCAAGGGCGTGAAAGTCCGCGATACGACGATGGCGCGGGTCGACACGTACACCACCAAGAACGCCGCGAAAGTGGCCGAGAGCCGTGTTGTCGGAGGTCGTCCGATGGCCGCCAGCGACGCCGGCGCCGGTGTCGCTCTCTATGACCGCGCGCAGATGCTCGAACAACTCAGCCGCACCGAGGCCGATCGCCAGCGCAACAAGAAAGAGATCAAGGCGATCGAAAACGAAGTGGCGCAACCCGCGCTCGTCGAAGGATTCGGATCGATGGGAGGCGAAGAGTTTTTCTCGTATCTGAACATCAGCGAAAGCCTGCGTCGCACCGGAGGCGATGCGTGGAAGAAGTGGAATACCGACATCAAGGCGAAGTTGGTCAAGCTGCAAAACAACGACGGCACCTGGGCCGGACACCACTGCATCACGGGCCGCGTTGCGGTTACTAGCGCGGCGGTGTTGACACTAACGGCGGACCGATGAGACGCCGAACCTTTCTAGCGGCGTGCTGCTCGAAACCCAGCACGCCGCTGGCGCGCGGCATCGCGTATTTGCAGCGCAGACAGTCGCGCGACGGAGCCTGGCGAAGCGAAACGTACGGTTTACTTCGCGATGGCTTTTCCCTGACACCCTTCGTCGCCAACGCGCTGATGGACGCCGGCGCCTCGCCCGGCCGCGCGATCGAATTTATCGAACGCCACGCGTTGCAGTTCGGCGACGACTATCCGTGTTACTCGGTGGCGCTTTCGGTCAAGGCTCTGGCTCGTGTGAAACGGCCTGCGCCGAAACTGGTCGACTGGCTTCGCGAGCAGCAGTTGGTCGAACACAACGGCCGGCAGCCAAGCGATGCAGCCTACGGCGCGTGGGGCATCGGAGGCCCCCGCCGCCGTGCGCCGCATCCTGGTCACGTCGATATTTCGATGACACGCTACGTCGTCGAAGGTCTGGCCGCCGCCGGTGTGAAACCAGGCGATCCATCGATGCGCGCGGCGCGCGTCTTCATCGAGCGATGTCGCGCCGTCGACGGCGGCTATCTCTTCTCACCGGTCGTCGTCGACGCCAACAAAGCCGGCGACGGAACCGGCTACGGTACGGCGACAGCTGATGCTGCACTTACACTACAGGCCGCGGGCGGCGATCCCAGCCATGCTCTGCGATGGCTTCGCGCAAAAGACCGGGCCGGCTTGTCGCCCGGTTTCGCGAGCGAAGCGCGCCAGCGTTACGCGGAGGGCCTTCGCTACTACTGGGCCGCCTCCCGCCGCCACGCCCTCGGCGTCTCAACCGATCTCGCGCAGTTGCAGCGCGCCGACGGCAGCTGGCGCGACGACGAGCCTCTCGTCAAGGAGGACGACCCTCTCATTGCCACCGCATTCGCCGTTACGGCGCAGGCACTGTAGTCGGCGCGCCCTTGTCCTTCACGAAAAACACGAGGATTTTCGCGGGTTGCGTTTTGCTTGCATTACGCGACACGGAGTGGATATCGGCCGGCGTCTCATAAAACGTTTCGCCGGGTTTCAAAGTCAGAAGCGGCCCGCCCTTCACCTGCATCTCCAATGTGCCTTCGAGCACGTAAACGAAGGTGTGCGCGTTGTGACGATGCGAGGCCGACGCGGCGCCCGGCGGAAGATCGACGGTCAACATCATGGCTTCTTTGCCGGCGATCGGCGTGAGGTCTTTGGTCAGTAGCGGAGTGGCCTTGGACTGCGCGAAGAGTGCAGTTGCAAAAACAAACGCCATTGGTAGGGTGCGCATTTGTCCATTATGTATGCGAGGCTCGCCACATTCTCGCCTCACCGTGCGCGTAAGCCCAGCGGTCGGCGGCGTTTCGGATCTCCAACAAACACGACCTCTAGCTCGCAGTCGGCGCAGCGTCCGACAGCATAACGGCTGCCGCCGAAGCTTCCGCAAGTGTTGACCCGGTGATCGATTAGAAGCGATTGCACGATTTTCCCCTGCCGGGCGGTGCGGCTTCGTACCTGGTGCAACTGTCGTCTGGCGTCGATTGTCTCAATGCGGCGACGCGCGGCTGGAATTCGACTATGGACTCCGACTAATGCTTTTTCCCGCCCGATCGCGGAGCGAAGAACCCTGGCGCGCCGAGTCTACTGCGTCCTAACCCACTCGCGCAGTTCACGCGTCCAGACAGGCCACATCTTTCGACGGTAGGAATTGGTGAACTCAGTGAGGGCTCCCGGTGTCAAGACCGGGAGAAAAAGACTGTTTGCGGCCTTTTCGTATTCGCCATTCTTCAGGACGTAAATCTCCGCTTTGTCGTCCGCGTAGTGCCAAAGTTCAGCCACTCCGACCGCGGCGAAGATTGAAAATCGATTCAATGAACTGGCGGTAACATCCACTTCGATGACCAGTTGAGGGGCTGGATCGCGTGGGAGCTCGAGGGCATTCTTGTTACGAACGGAGTCGGCGTTCGTGAAATAAAAACACGAATCTGGTTCGAAGCCCTTCAGCAGATCGGGCCGTTGAATGGTTGTTGAGCCTAGGTGGCAGACATCGGTTTCCGTTTCCTCGGCCACGATCTCCACAATGCTGGCCAGCGTCCTGTTAGGATTATCGTGCGCGGCGGATATCACCATGATTTGTAGCAGCCCATTATCGTAGGTAATTCTGGTTCCCGGAGCGTCGCCGATTTCACCCAACAGACTCTGGTAGAAATCCCAGCTGATGTCGCGCAGCACGACGCGCCCGACCGGTTGTGTGGCCGTTGCAAGCATTCTTGATAGTAATTATAAACCCTACGGATTGGCTCCGCGAATGATCCGTATCGCTGCTTCGATCAACTCATCGCGTCCGTCGCGAATGCCAGCGATCGTCGGTTTCAATTCCACGTCGGGCACGATGCCGATGCGCTGCGTCGGCCGCTTGTCAGGATAAAAAACGCCGATGCCGCTGATCATTGAACGTTCATTGCCGGGAAGGGGTATGGTCGAAACGTTGCCATCGGCGCCTGCTGTTGTGCTGCCCAGTACGACCGCTCTGGGCGCGGTGCGGAATGCCATCGTGTGATACTCGGCGCTGCTCTGCGTAATCTCATCGATCAGGATGACGACCTTGCCTTTGTAGTGAGGCGCGAGTGGCTGGAGGGCTGCGCCGTCCCTGAAATGAAAGGCGCCCGGGTTACCGAGATCGGCCCGCGTGAACTGAACAAACGGCGTCGTCTCGGAAACCAGCCGGCCCCCGATTTGAAAAATCGGAAAGTCGGATGGATAGTTGCGCAAATCGATAATGAGTCCCGCGGTTCCCGCCGCCGATTCAAAGTAACGGCCTGCCTCCGCCGCGCGCATCGCTGATCTTGATATAGGCGATGTCTTCGGCTGGCTTTTGAAACGCCGGGCCCGGGAGATCGTGAACAAAGGCACGGCTCGTATCTATCACGCTAAGCGTATGGCGGGTTGCGGCGAGCGTTGTGGTTTCGCCGCCGCGATCCACCGTCACATCGACCGCGCCGCAAGCGCCGCGCGTCATGTTGATTCCGATATCGCGTAAACGCGTCGGTTCGTTCGAGGCCGCATAAAAAGGTCTCCAGGCATCGAGCAGAGATTCGACCGTTGAGCCATCGATGGCGGTGATCACATCACCGATACGCAGCGGCCCGGCGGCGGTGCCTGGGCGCGCGGTCGTGCGGTAGACCACGGGTCGGTCTTCGACGAAGCGAATGTCTACCGGCAGCATACACGCGCCCACCGGCGGGCGCGTCGATATCCCGCTCCAAAGATTCGCGTGCGTGTCATGCACCTTTGCGATGAGCTTCAGAAAAGCTTGCTGATACTCGACACGAGTCTTCGCCAATGCGAATGGGCGTATGGATTCGGCGAGCGTGCGATTCCAGTATTCGGTGTCGTCCGGATCGTCGCCCATGATGTCGCGGTTCGGATTGAAGTACTGCATCAAATTCCAGAACCGGAAGAGTCCGAGCAACTGATAGCCGCTGTCGGGAAGGCGAATCGAAGCGTAGTATAGCTCGCGTTCGAGGTTCGGATTTCCCACGTTGGGAAAGAGCTCGACGAAAAACTGAGGCGTCGTCGTGCGATTGGGATGGATGCTTTCGAGTTTTGTCCCGAGCCGATCGCCCAGAGACTGCACCCAGTCCATGCTGGGCGGCGCCAGTTGCAGATTTGCATCTCGCAGCGACGCGCAACTCGTACATTGCGGAACTGGACCGAGCGCGTCGACCCAGTCGGCTATCGCAGCGGCGGCAACCTCCGTGTTTTCGGCCGAAAGGACCGCCGGCATGACGCGAAACAAATCGAAGTCCCAGTGCCGCTTTCCGGACGTGACGGTAGGATGGTGATACTTTACGAAGCCCCACACCAACGCCAGGGACGCCAGATTGGCGACCTGTACGTCGGAAAGCTGTTCGATTGCAATCCGGGATCCGGCGCTAAACTCCCTGTCGGTCTCGAGTACGGTGGGCTCGCGATCCGGAGCTTCGGCGATTGGTTTTCCATCCACGATCAGTTGCAGCGAATCGACCCAAGCCCTGCCTGGGCCGGAGAGCAGGAAGCCGAAAACCAACTGACGCCCCTCCGGATTGCCCTGCAGAGTCAACGAATACTCGCGCCAGTCGCGGGATCCGTTGATGGCTTGCGGCTGAAGGGATGCGAATGCGAGCGAGCCAGCCGGCCCGTCGATACGAATCCACATTGCAGCTGCGTCGCGGACGTTTTCGGTTTTGATAAAGCCTCTGTATTCGATTGTTCTCGCCGTGAAGTCGTACGGAATGCCGGCAGTAATGGTGGTGAATCCGTTGTCGGTGGTGGTTCGCTCAATGCGGGCCGAAAGCCTTCCCGTGTTGGCCGTGGAGGAATCGGCGATCACGCTCGGAGCGGTGCTTCCGCTCCACCCTATTGGGAATCGATCCGCTGTGCTGTTTTCGAAGTCGAGTATCGACGCGATGTTCTTGCGTGTAAGAGTCTGCGCGGTGAGCGAAACCGCAATCAACAGTAGCCACAGACGCATGGCTTGAGCATAGCCCATGAGTAATCAAAATGAAACGCCCGCCATGCTAGCCTATTCTCACTATGAAGATTTTCGCTTTGCTGTTGTGCGCGGCGGCCGCCTACGCGCAGTCCACGTTCGGTGTCGTCCTCGGCGACGTACGCGACTCCTCCGGCGCGATCGTCCGCGATGCAAAGGTCAAACTGACCAACACCGCCGAAAACGTTTCGCGCGAGACGACGTCGAACGCCAACGGCAGCTTCGAGTTTCAGAATGTCAAGGCCGGACCCTACGCGGTCTCCGTTAGCGCCGCCGGTTTCCGCACCTTCAACGCCGCCTCGCTTGAACTCGTCGCCCGCCAGACGTTGCGCGTCGATGCCGCGCTGCAGGTCGGCGATGTAACGCAGGTCATCGAGGTGACAACAGCCGCTGGCGTCATCGCCACCGACAGTCCGGCGATTGCCTCTTCGCTCTCTCCCGAAAAGGTTCTCAATCTTCCGTCGAATTTGCGCGCGGCCGGCAACACGTCCCCATATGGGCTGTTGCAAACGCTGCCTGGCGTGCAGTCCGACAACGGTTCCGGCTTTTCGATTCACGGCGGCCTGCCGGCGCAGTCGGAGGCATCGGTCGACGGCATTTCGATCACTCAGCTCACCGGCAATAGCGTCCAGCAGAATCAGTTCCTGTCCGTTGAATCAATCTCGGAGATTCGCGTGCAAGGCGTCGGCAACACCGCCGAGTTCGGCCAGCCAGGCGACATCACCGTAACGTCGAAGAGCGGCACGAACCAGTATCACGGCGCGGCGTTCTGGTATCACCAGAACCGCGCCCTCGATGCACGCGCGTTCAGCCAGCCCTCGCTGCCCGCCAAGGTCAGCAATACGTTTGGCTACACGATGGGTGGCCCCGTATTGATACCGAAACTGTACAGCGGCAAGAACCGAACGTTCTTCTATTTCACGTGGGAATCGATGCGACTTCCCCGCCAGGGCACCGTGCAGAACACCGTGCCGACATCGTTCGTCAAGAATGGCGATTTTTCGCGCGAACCCGGCGTGACGATTCGCGACCCGTTCACGCGTACGCCGTTTCCCGGCAATGTCATCCCGTCGAGCCGGATCAACGCCGTTGCCCGTGCGATTCTGCCTTTTTATCCCGACATCAACTTCGGCGACACAGCGCGCCGCGCGAATGGCAACTATCGCGCGAACCGGCGTATCGACGTGGAGTCGGATCAGTACGAGGTCCGCGTGGATCACACTTTCAACGAGCGACACTCCCTCTGGGGGCGCTTCAACACCAAGAGCAATCCGTCGTCGGGCGCCAACAACCTGACCTTACCCAACGACACCAATCGGGCGAAATTCTATCAGGGCACCGCGACATGGACCTGGACGATCAAGCCAACTCTGCTCAATGAATTCCGCTTCGGCGAGGTCATTACCGACTCCGCTACGATCTTCAACTTCGACGGTCGCGCCTTCACCAACAGCCTCAACCTGCGAGACATCCAGAAAGATATTTTCTTTAACGGCCTGCCCGCATTCGGAATCACCAACTACACCGGCTTCAGCAAGGGCCGTCCCGGCTTCGGTTTCTCGTCGAACTCGCAGTTTGTCAATAACGTGACGTGGATCCATGGCCGGCACACGATCAAGACCGGAATCGACATTCGCCGTTTGGTCGGCCAATCGGCCCTCGGCTTCACAACAGGAAATAACTACGGCGACTTCTCGTTTTCCGGAAACTTCGCCGGCGAACCCTTCGCTGACTTCTTGCTTGGAACTCCTGTGAGCAGCGCCATCGCCGTCGTCTCACGCGACAACGACGGCCGCGCCAAGCACTACAAAGCCTACATTCAAGATACGTTCCAAATCTCGAAGAAGCTGACGATGGACATCGGCGTGCGCTACGAGTTACATCCCGGCTATGCCGACGCGGGATTGAACATCGCCAACTTCGATCGCAACGTGCCGCGCACCGGCCGCGTTGTCATCATGTCTGACCCGAAAGCGCGCGAGTTTGTCGCGCCTGGCGCGGCGCTTTCCTTCAACGCATGCCCCGGCGCCGCCATCAACGGAGTTCCCTGTACGCCGATCGTGACGGCGAAAGAAGCCGGTATTCCCGAGGCGCTGCGCAACACGTACAAGACCCAGTTCCTGCCGCGCATCGGCTTCGCCTACCGTGTGAACGACAAGACCACTTTGCGTTTGACCTACGGGCAGTACAACATGATTCTGCTCGGCTCGATATTCTTCTCGCTCACAGGCACCGTACAGAGCGACGTGCGGAACTTCAACAACGTGAGCGCGACCGGTGCGCCGATATTCACGCTTCCGGACACGCGCACGCCCGGCAGTGGCGTTCGGACCGGAGCACAAGGCACCTTCGAGTTCCGCACCGCCAATCAGATCGACCTGAAGCCGCCGACGATGAGCCAGTGGGGCCTGTCGCTTGACCGCCAAATCGGTCGCAATCTGGGCCTCCGCCTCTCTTATGTCGGCAACAAGTCGTCGCACCTGCCCTGGGCGCCCGACGTGAATCAAATGCCGTCGTCCAATCGGTTCTTCTCGCAGCGCAACAGCCTCGATCGCCCGTTCCCGAACTGGGGCTTGATCTTCAGCCGCGACGCGGGAGCCAACGCCTTCTACAACGAGTTGCAGTGGGAACTGAACCGCCGCTTCTCGAACGGACTCAGCTTCACCAGCGCCTATACCTGGGCCAAAAATCTCGCCGACAACGCCGGCCCCGCGCCGGGCAGTTTCGCTGGCGAAACGGGCGGCGGACGTGTAACCGATTCCTACAATCGCCGCGGCGATCGTGGCGATGTGTACGCCACCCGCCGCCATCGCTTCATCAATACGATGGTGTATGAACTGCCCTTCGGCGCGGGCCGCAAATACATGTCCGGCGCCAATCGCGCCGTCGATGCGATTCTCGGCGGCTGGCAGCTTTCGTCGATTCTGTCGTTGCAGTCCGGCCCGTTCCTCACGCCCACGTTCAACGGCGGCGACCCGTCCGGGACCAACGCCGCTTCCCGCGGCGCGTCGCGGCCGGACCGTCTCGGTAACGGGGAAGTGGCCTCGCCGAATCGCGAAGGCTGGCTCGACCGCAATGCTTTCGTCTGCCCGGGTCGCGCTCCCGGCGCGCTCCAGTTTAACTGCGCCGTCGGCGTGCGTCCAGGTTCCGATCCCGATCCCATCGCACGCTTCGGCACCTCGGGCGTCGGCATCGTCAACGGACCAGGCACTTTCGGTCTCAACATGGCGATGAGCAAGCGCTTCCGCATCGCCGAGCGCCTCTCGCTCCGCGCCGAAGGCAGCTTTACGAATCTCCCCAACTGGACCAACCTCGGCGACCCCGTGCTCGACATCGCCAACAACAACTTCGGCCGCATCACCGGCACCCGCGGCGTTGACTTCGGCGGCGCGCGCACCGGCCAAGTTTCCTTGCGGCTTGAGTTTTAAGGACTCTGAGTTACGAATACAATCGCGAGGCTACAGGCCGACAGCCGTGATCGGGCCACTCTTCCGCTGAGGCGATTATTGGGCATCGCCCCGGATTCCACCTCCATCGTACATTGGCGGGAGGCGTGGGCATTGCCGCTCGTCACACTCACGCTCGGCGTGCTTTACATGGGGTTCGCCTGCTGGATGTTTGTGCGTTTAGGCCGAAGTTCCCCTTGGCAAAACGGGGCAATCGACACACTCCAAACGAGTTAGACGAAGAGGGGGGTGTGCGGCGCTGGGAACAAAGTGTTAGGGTGTGACGCCGAGGAG
>Ga0194128_10001140_pt1 | contig 46939 bp, 36 predicted proteins | sample TA2KigCa65mmetaG_FD_148650 | JGI IMG/M metagenome (GOLD analysis project Ga0194128, IMG submission 148650) | Freshwater microbial communities from Lake Tanganyika, Tanzania - TA2015037 Kigoma Deep Cast 65m | ecosystem: Environmental > Aquatic > Freshwater > Lake | place: Tanzania: Lake...
GTAAACATCCGTGCAATCTTTGGAAAGTACCACCTGCCTGAAACCAAACCAGTCTGCGGTTCTAAGTATGGTGCCCAGATTTCCCGGATCGGAAATGCCATCCAGCGCCAGCACCACAGGCTGATTAAAATCAATCTGAGATGTCTTCCATTCCCGCATTTCCACAATGGCACAAAGTCCGGGCGGCGTATCCATCAGGCTGATTTTAGCATAATCCTGCCGGCTTATAATTTCAGTTTCAAAAGGCAGTTTCAAACCCCCTATTCCCTGCAAAGTGGCCAATATTCTGACTATCCTCCAGTCGCTGTGGAATACTTCAAGCACATTCTTGCGCCCTTCCACCATGAATTGGCCATATTTTTGCCTGTACTTCGGCATTCGCAGTGCCGAATATTGTTTTATCTCTGCATTTGATGGCATTTTCCGGTAGCAAATATGATGTGTATACAGGAAAAATCATTCCGATTTTTTTGCTGATTCTCTGGATAACGCAAAGCTGTGGCGTTAAAAAAGGTATTCCCAAAGGAGAATACCTGCTGAAAAAAAATGGAATCGCAATCAGCAGGGAAAAGAAAACCGAGCGGGAAAACAAAATAAAATCCTCAGACCTGTCAGCCCAGATACTGCACCGGGGAAACAAAAGGGTGCTTTTCGGCAGAATTCCCATTTACCTGTGGATGTATTCGCTTGGCACCGCATGGAAAAATGAAGAAGCCAACACCAAACAAATCTGGAGACGCCGCCTGCGCGGAGATTTTGGTGAACCACCCGTATTGCTGGATACAGGCCTTACCCAACTATCCGCCGACAATATCGCCAACTACCTGCAGAATATGGGATATTTTGATGCATCCGTGGAATTCGATATCAAAAGGACAAAACGCAAGGCTGTGGTCAGATATAAAGTCAGCATTGGTAAACCCTACCGCATCAATTCCTTCTTCCGTGAACCTGCCGATACCGCCCTGAAACCCTTGCTGGACAGCATCACGCTTTCTTCTGATTTCTTCCGGCTGTGGTGGCCTGCCAACCTTAACAAACTCAACGAATCCCGGGAATACATTGCCTCGGCCATGCGCAACTACGGGTATTACATGGTAAATCAGGATAATTTTTATTTTGAACTCGACACCCTCGCCGGCAAAAAAGAAGCAGCAGTTTACCTGAAAATGGACCTGCCCAACAGCGGAAAACCTTTCCGTCAATATAAATATGGCAGACCCACCCTGAAAATCGAAAGCAGTACCATCTTTCTGCCCAACAATTTCCCTGACTCAGTTTGGGCAAACGGCAAATTACTCATTATGGGGCACTACCCATTTAAAGCCCAAACCATGGCCGGCCTCATCGGTATTGACAGCGGAATGCGGTATTCACAGCAGGCCGGCGAAAACACATACAAATCGCTTACAGAAAGCGGTCTGTTTTCATATATAGACGTCCGCTACGATGTTGACACAAACAAACTCACCATCACACCGCAAATACTGGCCAAGGCTTTTCAGCGCATGAACATTTCCTTTGAGCCACAGGGTCTGTATTCACCCCAGGGAACATCGGGAACTAACTTTCAGACCCAAAGCCAGCGAAGCTTTGGCCTGGCGGGCATTCTGGCCTTCAACAACCGCAATGCATTCCACCATGGAGAAAGTTTCCGGCTGTCATCCATCACATCCTATGAAGCCATCATTCGCCGCGACCAGACATCCAATTTGCTGTATGGCCTGCAACAGGGATTCAATGCTTCGCTTTCACTGCCCCACTTCACAATGCTGAATGGAATTGACAAACTTACCCGCACCCAAAGAAGAAATACGGTTTTATCACTTTCCTACCAGTTTGAGAACAACCCGAATTTCCGGCGAAGCACCCTGCCAGCCAGCATTACCTTTCAGTTTCTGCGGTCTCGCCTGAGCTGGTATTACACTCCGCTGGAGCTGAGTTTTAACCGCAACCGTCTGGATCCTTCCTTTCTGCCTCGACTGCCCGCACTCGATCAGGATTTTGTGCGCAGGGTATTCACAGACCAGTTTATATCCGCCGCAAAGCTGGGTTTAATTTATGCCAATAACCGCACCAAACCCGGAGAAACCTATTTTTTCACACGCGCCGGACTGGAGACCAGCGGTAACCTACACCGCCTGATTCGAAGCATGAGCAAAGATTTTCGTGCCGACAGCAGCTACCAGTTTCTGGGGGTGAAATATTTCCAGTATACCAAAATGGAAGGTGAACTGCGTTTACGGCAAACCCTTGATGAACTCAACACCATCGCCTTCAGAGCCAATGCAGGTTTGGTTTTACCTTACGGCAACAGCAAAGATGTACCCTATGACAAGCGTTACTTTATTGGCGGAAGCAACAGCCTCAGGGCCTGGAGACCGCGCAGACTAGGCCCGGGCACCACACCCGATACCAGTATTACACTGATTGACCGTTCAGGAGAATTTCTTTTCGAAACCAATTTTGAATACCGTTTTACCATTTTTCCGAAATTCATGGAAAGCGCATTATTCTTTGACATGGGAAATATCTGGAACCTGAAAAGAGCAGGCCAGACCCAAAAAACCGGAACCCTCAATCCCGCTACCTGGGGGCAGGAACTGGCCATGAATGCCGGTATTGGATTCCGTTTCGATTTCAAATTTTTCCTTTTCCGCCTAGACTGGGGCCTGCCTGTGCGCGACCCGGCCAAACCTGAAGGATCACGCTGGCTGTTGAACAAAGAAAATTTCCTTGGATTCAACAATTATTTACTGAAGGAAACCGCACTGGCGATAGGTATCGGATATCCATTTTAAGACCCCAAATACAATAATTCCGGTTACGGAACAGTTTTTGTCCAAGTGTATGTTCTATGAAAACATTTGTCAAGTTCACCATTTTTACCCTGCTGTCTGTTTTTCTGATTGGCGTTTTTCAGGCTTGCAGAGACAAAGACGGAAGCATAAATATATTTACTATACAGGATGATTTGGATCTGGGGCTACAGGTAGCACGGGAACTGGAAAATGACCCCAATGTTCAGGTCCTTGATTCGGCAGCCTATCCGGCGGCATATAAGTATGTGTACAACCTGAGGGACAGCATACTGGTGCACAATGAACTTAATTATGAAAATGAATTCACCTGGAGAATCCGTATTATCAAAGATGACACCACGTTGAACGCCTTCTGTGCGCCCGGAGGTTACATTTACTTTTACACTGCACTTATCAAATACCTGGAAAGCGAAGACCAGCTTGCAGGCGTAATGGGGCACGAAATGGCCCACGCTGATTTGCGCCACAGCACCGATGCGCTTACCAGTCAGTATGGTTTGAGTGTATTGTTTGATATCGTTTTTGGCAAAGACAAAGGTCAGTTGCTGCGCGTTGCTGCTCAGATTAAATTGCTTCAGTACAGCCGCGAGAACGAATCCGAGTCGGATATGTATTCCGTAACCTGGCTGTACCACACAGCCTACAATGCCAAAGGAGCCGCTGGATTCTTCCAGAAACTCACAGATCAGGGACAAAGCAGTGGCGCGCCCCAGTGGCTGAGCACCCACCCCAACCCGGATAACCGCGTAATGGCCATTACGAAAAAATGGCAGACACTTGGCGGTAAAGTCGGTCAAACATTTACCCAGCGATACAACACATTTAAAGCTTCACTGCCATGAGAAAAATACTGCTTGTGTTTTTTACCGCCATGCTCTGCACCGGAATTATGGGGCGGCAGACGTCGGACACCCTTAAAGCTTCGTGTGATGACTCGCTTGGAGTTGTGATACCCGATACAGGTTCAAGCCGAATTGTAGAAATCAACCGCTTGCTGAGATTTGCCGATCAGCACCTGGGTACGCCCTACCGATACGGAGGCAAATGCCCTGCCGGGTTTGACTGCAGCGGTTTTGTGAGGTATTGCTTCAGCCAGACACAGGGAATTACCCTTAGCCCTAACGCAACCTATTACCACAACCACGGAATCAAAGTTCATCCCTCCTCGGCACGTCCCGGTGATGTAATATGCTTCACAGGTTCCAACAGCCGCAACCGCAGTATTGGCCATGTAGGCATCATCGCGGAAGTAACGCCGACCAATATCTATTTTATACACGCTTCAGTGCATCACGGAATCCGTTACGAAGCGCTTAGTTCCGGCTATTACAAAACGCGTTTCCTGCAAATTCGCAGGGTGCTGATGTAATTGAATGGATACCTATCCAAACGTCATATAATTGTCATAAATGCATGACAAAACACCTGTAATGCTTCATTATTAGGGCATTACGGCGGAGTAAACCGGGTTATCAATAAAAAAAACATGGAAAATTTCCGTTTTGAAGTTGCAAAGTCTTAATATTGTAGCCAAACTACATTTAAACTCACTGTATGAATACAATTTACAAAACCATCAAGCGCAACGGCCTCAAAGCCATTGCCCTGGGTTTGATGCTCACCGGTTCGGGGTGGCTGAAAGCCCAGTTAAGTGGTACCGTTACGGTAGGAACCGGCGGTACTTACAGTACATTCGGTGCTTTCGCAACTGCATTTAACGCTGCAGGTGTAAGCGGACCTTTAACAGTTAATGTGATTTCAAGCACCACAGAATCCGGGAGGGTAGCACTGATTCAGCCTGGCACCAACCCTACAACAAGCACCAACACAGTAACCATTAATGGCAATGGTTATACCACTAGCTACTCAGGTTTATCATCAACTCCTGAAGTTTTCTTGCTTGATGGTGCTGACTATTTCAGATTCAGCAACTTGATTATCCAAAACTCAGGTACAGCCACCAACATCATGGGGGTTCGTTTCACAAACAACGCTGATTATAACCGCATTTCAAGCTGTACACTGCAGTTTTCGAACTTTAACTCTTTCGTAACCTCCAGTGGTGGAGCCTACGTTGCATTCGCAAGCTCAACACTCTTAAACAACCTTTCAGGTGCAGCTTTTAGCGGTGGAAACGGAAGTTACAACGTAATCATCAACAACTTGATGCGTACTACCAACTTCAACAGTCCCGGTCCATGGGGTGGTATTTATGAATCACAAAACAGCAGCTTGTACTCATCCACTGCTTTCAACAACACATTCCGCAGCAATACCATCCAAAACTATTACTTATATGGTATCAACAGCAATTACTCCAACGGAACTGAAATTGTAGGCAATGACCTTAGCCGTGATAATAATAGTAGCGGAATGCCTGCCAACGCTCTGTATTCTCTGTACATGTTGTACAATGGATCTACCAGCCGTTCCAACAGAATTGACTCAAACAATGTGCACGATCTGCCTTTCCGGAATGCTGCGGTAACATCTGCCAACTCAACCAACTGGAATATTCAAATGGGAGCCGTTACAGGTACTTCTACCTACCCATCCTCTATCAAGGGCAACAAAGTCACCAATGTTATGTCTAACTTAGGTGGTAACCTGGGCATCTTCGCTCAGATAAACAACTTCTGTAACATCGATGATAATACTATTACCAACCTCCGCAACAATGGTACAAGCACTAGCTTCACCGGTGGATATGTAAAAGGTATCTATTGCAATGGTGGTAACGATTATAACATTCGCAGAAACACTATCCGTGATTGTCGTCCAAGCGCCTACTTCTCAGGAATATACTGTTCAGGTCAAACGCCAACTTCCTATGAGTGGGCATTGTCTGACAATTATTTAAAAAACAACATATCTACAAATACCAACTATTCATTCTTCAACATGTATGGTATTTATTGTAACAACGGTTCATGGAATGTGACCCGCAATACCATCGATGAATTGCAGCAAGGTGGACCCTATGGTTATGTTTACTGTTTCTATACTGTAGCAGGTACTGGTAACCACTTTTGGTCTTCCAATATAGCTACACATACCCGTGGTGGTTATTACACCTATGGTTTCTACAGCAGCGCATCTGGAACAGGTGAGGTTCTATTCAAGCAAAACACTCTTAACTTCAACGTAAGTGCAGGTTTTGGCTGGAACTATTTTAACTACTTCACTTACGGCTTTGGCTCTGCCAAAACCACCTATGAAGGTAACATTTTCTATGATAACACACCATACTATTGGGGCTTCTATTATGGCACTACCAATACCAATATGAAGTGGACCAACAACCACATTTTTGCTCCATTCTCAGGTTGGGGTATGTACAGCTACTATCCTTCAGCCGGATGGGTATATGACTATAACTCATGGAGAGCATCAGGTGCCGGAGGACAAGTTGGAGATATCTACGCAGATCCTTTGTTTACCAGCGTATCCACACGCGATTTCCGTCCACGTGAATTCCTCACACAAAACAATGTCAACACTACAACCAATGCTCCTACTGAAAACAACGGCAAAAACCGCAACAAGGTTAAATCTGACCGCGGAGCTGCCGAGAACTTCATGGACATCGAGGCAGTAAGTTCTAACCTGTCCGTACCCTCCAGCATTTGCGCAGGATGGGAACAAATAGTAAATATCCAGGTAAAAAATCTTTACACCCATGACACTGCCTACAATTTCAACGTGGCTTACACCTACACAGGTGGTCCTAAAGTTGCGCAAACCGTAACCAAGAAACTGCTGACAAATGACACCAACCTGGTTACTTTCTCAGTTCCGATTCGTGTAAATACCGTTGGAGATGTGAGAGTAGCAGTGTTCATCGATATCCCGGACGACAAAAATTCTAACGACTCATTCGTTTTCAAAACGGTTGTTAAACCTGCACCCGGTGGAGGAAAATACAGCAAGGGAACAACCCCTTCTACTGCCTTCTACCAGTTTGGCAGAACCAACGATGTAACCCAGGTTAAGCGCGCTGTTTATTACAATGTAAGCCGACCCCGCGCTTATACCAACGGTGATTACTGGGACGGAACCGGTTCTTCTACCGGCAAAAGCTGGACTGCATCAGTTTACGCTCAAACCGATAAAGGCACATTGCTCTCCGGTGCAGGCAGCATCAGCAAGCACGCTACCGGTACCAACGACCTGGAAGTTAAATTCGAAACTTCTAACACTGCGTATGAAGACAGCATGATTACCTTGGTAACTAAAATCACTGACCTCAATAACGGTTGTGATACCTTCATCAAACGTAATGTACTGATTTATCCTACTATTGTACCTGACTTCAAATACCCAAGCAAGATTTGTGACGGTGAAACTGTTCCTTTTGACCAGGCCAGCACTGTGCGCAGTGGTTCTATGGAATTTTCATGGGACTTCGGCACGGGCGTAGCAGGTGACACATCCGGTGCACCCTCTCCGGTGTTCACATTCCCGAAACCAGGTACATACCGCGTTAAGATGTATGCACGCACCCTGCCTTATGGCTTCGTTTCGGTGGATAGCGCAGATATAGTAGTCAATCCTATCCCTACCGTTAAATTCTCCAAAATTAACGCCTGCGAAGGCCAGGACCTGGTATTTACAAACCAGACTACGCCTACCACCGGTGTTAACTCTAACTGGAACTGGGGTAATGGTCAGAACAAAAATGACAACAATACTACCGTTAAGTACAAGTATCCAACACCCGGATCATACCTGGTTACCCTTACTGCCAACCTGAACGGATGTATTGGTACTTCAAGCCAGCGCGTGTATCAGTTCCCCGCACCCAAGGCTTCATTTAGCCAGGTATCAGGTTCTTGCGATAATGACAAATACAGCTTCATGAACAAAACCACCATCGCTTCAGGAACATTTGGTTCATACTGGGACTTTGGCGATAACACCTATTCAACAGAAGACGATGCCAATAAAACATTTGGTACTCACGGAAGCAAAAGTGTGAAACTGATTGCTACCAGTGTGTTTGGCTGCAAAGACAGCTCTGTTCAGAACATCACGGTGCTTGAAAGCCCTAAAGTTTCATTCGTAAACACCCCTGCCTGCTCACGCACGGCTACTGAGTTTACCAATACCACGCCTACCGTTGGTGGCGCAGGTGGAACGGTTAAAACTTACGGCTGGAAGTTCGGTGACGGCGGAACCTCATCACTCGAAAGCCCCTCACACAGCTGGAGCGCACTGGGTCCTAAAACAATAACCTACAGCATAGAACTGATGAACGGCTGTAGAGGTTCTTTCACCAAAGTATTGTCTGTAGGCATCCAGCCTAAGGCTTCTTTCACCGCCAAAAACGTATGTCTAGGATCACCCATGACTTTTGACAACACCAGCACATGGCCTCAGGGAGATATCAGCTGGTTGTGGAACTTTGGTGACGGTACTACTTCTACCTCATCCAAGCCTGTGCACAACTACAACAAATCGTTCTCCCCGAATGTGACCCTGTATGCAAGCATCGCAGGCGGTTGCACCGATTCTATGGTAATTCCCGTGACTATTTTTGAAGGTCCCCGCACTTGTGACTTCACTGTAAATACCGACTACGCTTTCGGCTTCCGCGGTGTGAAACTGAACCCATTGAACGCTTCTACCGGTGTTGCCGGCGGCCAGGACAAGGTTGAGTACAACTGGATATTCCAGGGTGGTGGTACCAACAAAACCAGTGGTATTAGTGCTGAAACCCAGTATGACTTTCAGGCTGACGGGGCCTACGACGTAACCATGCGTGCAAGGTCTACTACTGCACCTTTCTGCGAGTGCAGCATAACCAAAAAAGTGGTTATGAACCGCGCTGCCGTTAAGGATCTGGAAACTACCGGCGTTGCTGTGTTCCCTAACCCCAACAACGGTGAGTTCAACCTGTCTGTGAAAAGCAACTTCGGCAAAAACCTGAACATTGTAATTACAAACATGTCAGGTGCTGTGGTTAAACAAATCAGCACAGAGAACAATGGTCTGATCAGCATCAATAGCGGTAACCTTTCAGACGGTGTTTACATGGTACGTGTAAGTTCCGGCGAAAACACTGCCGTTCGCAGAATCACCATAAGCAAGTAATTGCGGTAAACCATAAAGAAAGCCCCGCCAATCGGCGGGGCTTTCTTGTCTATAAAATGGAGCGTGCTACTCTCCCTTCTGTTCAGTTTCTTTTGCCTTAGGCTTTGCGATGCTGATATTGAGTTCCTCACTGTCTTTCTTATGATCCACCTTCAGCTCAATGCCTTCCTTCAGGTTGCCTTTAAGCACCTCCTCTGCTAGCGGTTCCTCCAAGTATTTCTGTAGGGCACGTTGCAATGGACGTGCGCCAAAATCGGGATCAAACCCTTTGTTCGCTAAAAATTCCTTGGCGGCTTTGGTGAGATTGATGTTGTAACCCAGATCTGAAATTCGCTTCAGCATTTTTGCCATACGCAAATCCAGAATATGAATGATTTCATCCTTACCCAGGCTGTTGAACACAATGATATCATCTATCCTGTTCAGGAACTCAGGAGAGAAAAACTTCTTCAGCTGGGTTTCAATTACCTGCTTGCTTTCCTTGTCACGCGAAGCCTCCTTGCTGCCTGTGGCAAATCCTACACCGGTACCAAAATCTTTCAGGGTTCTTGAACCAATGTTGGAGGTCATGATGATAACCGTATTACGAAAATCAATTTTACGCCCCATGCTATCGGTCATCTGGCCTTCATCCAGCACCTGCAGAAGCAGGTTAAACACATCCGGATGTGCCTTTTCTACCTCATCAAATAAAATTACGCTGTAGGGCTTGCGGCGCACCTTTTCGGTGAGCAATCCACCCTCTTCATAACCTACATAGCCGGGTGGCGCTCCTACGAGGCGGCTTACGGCAAATTTTTCCATGTACTCGCTCATATCGATGCGAATCATGGCATCGTCTGTATCAAACAAAAATTCGGAGAGTGCCTTGGCAAGCTCCGTTTTCCCTACTCCTGTAGGTCCCAGAAAAATAAATGACCCAATGGGCCTGTTGGGCTCTTTAAATCCCGCACGCGTGCGCTGAATGGTCTTGGTAAGCTTTTCTACGACTTTATCCTGACCTATTACACGGCCCTTGATGGTATCGGCCATTTTAAGCAGACGCCTGCTCTCATCCTCAGCCATGCGCTTCACGGGTATTCCTGTCATCATGCTCACCACATCGGCAATATCGTCTTCTGATACGGTAAACTTCTCATGGGCAGTCTGCGCTTCCCACTGGGCTTTAGCCGTTTCAAGCTCTTCCAGCAGACGCTTCTCGTCATCGCGTAGTTTGGCAGCTTCCTCAAAATTCTGGCTTTTTACTACCCGGTTTTTCTCAACCTTTATCCCCTCAATACGGGCTTCCAGGTTCACTATTTCTGAAGGAACATGGATGTTGCTGATGTGAACACGCGCACCGGCCTCGTCTAGGATATCAATGGCCTTATCAGGCAAATGCCTGTCGCTCATGTATCGAACACTTAGGTTCACGCATGCCTTAACGGCTTCGGGCGTATATACCACATTGTGGTGCTCTTCGTATTTGTCGCGGATATTGTTCAGAATTTCTAAACTCTCTTCGGGCGTGGCCGGTTCTATCATCACCATTTGAAAACGACGTTCCAGAGCACCGTCTTTCTCAATGTACTGGCGGTATTCATCCAGGGTGGTAGCACCGATACATTGAATTTCACCTTTTGCCAGTGCAGGTTTGAACATATTGCTGGCATCTAAGGAACCGCTGGCACCGCCGGCACCCACAATGGTGTGAATTTCATCAATGAAAAGGATTACATCCTCAGCTTTTTCCAGTTCCATCATCAGTGCTTTCATTCGCTCTTCAAACTGTCCACGGTATTTGGTTCCTGCTACCATGCTGGCGATATCCAGGCTTACCACGCGCTTGTTATACAGCACGCGGCTCACCTTGCGCTGCACAATGCGCAGAGCAAGGCCTTCAGCAATGGCAGTTTTGCCTACGCCTGGTTCACCAATCAGTACGGGATTATTCTTTTTGCGCCGGCTTAAGATCTGGCACACACGCTCAATCTCCTTTTCACGGCCTACGATGGGATCCAGCTTCCCTTCTTCAGCAGATTTGGTAAGGTCTCGTCCAAAATTATCAAGCACAGGCGTTTTGCTTTTACCTTTCCCTTTCCGGGCTTCAGTGGCTTTCTGTTCCTCGCGATAGAAATCTTCGGGATTGTCCTGCTCTTCTTCCGGTGTCTCCGCCCTGGGTGATTGCGTTTCCACGCCTTCTTCCAAAGCAGCCTTGAATATGTCGTAGGTAATACCAAAATGAGCCAGAACTTTTGAGGCAGTATTGTCTTCATCCCGAAGAATACTCAGCAGCAGATGCTCTGTGCCAATCAAGTCCGTTTTGAAAATTTTGGCCTCAAGATAGGTTATTTTAAGGGCTTTTTCAGCCTGTTTGGTTAACGGAATGTTACCCAGATTGGTGGTGCGGTTAGCCGTGGATTTTGTAGTATCCTCAATAGATTTTTTCAGCCTGATGGTATCAATATCCAGCAGGCGCAGAGTTTGCAACGCTTTGCCCTCGCCCTCCCGAATGATGCCAAGCAGCAAATGCTCACATCCAATGTAATCATGACCCAGCCTGATGGCTTCTTCTCTGCTGAATTGAATAACTTCCTTAACCCGAGGCGAAAATTTGGCTTCCATGTAGTAGTTCCCCTATTACAAAATTAATATCAATTGATGGTTAAACATGATGACTAACACACAAACGGCAGGCTGTATGCTTAAATATACAGTTGTCAAATTTTACGCCAAAAGTGATTTCCCATGCGCTGTATGACAATCTGCCATTGAATTTGAGTTATGCACCATTCTTCCACGGAGTATGTTCAAAAATATTACTGGTCTGAAGCGATTTAACCGATAATAAAAAATATAATTTTGTTAGTCCTATGGATAACGGCAACAACACAAACCGTAAACGCAAGAACTCTCCTGTATTACCTGCTGATTATCAGGGGCGCGTTCCTCCTAATGCACGTGACCTTGAAGAGGCAGTACTCGGTGCCATGATGCTGGAAAGCGAAAAAATCAATGAGGTTATTGACATTTTGTCAGAAGCCCATTTTTACGCACCCGAGAACAAGGTAGTTTTCAGCGCTATTAGCGCCTTATACCAGGAAGGTAAAACAGCGGTTGACTTGCTTACGGTAAACAATCATTTGCGGTCTACCAATGAACTGGAACTTATAGGCGGCAGTTATTACCTGGCCATGCTCACCAACAAGGTGTCGAGCGCTGCTAATATTGCCTTTCACGCCAGAATTCTTACCCAAAAAATGATTCAGCGCGAGCTGATAAGGGTGAGCGGCGAAATTGCTCATGATGCATTTGATGATTCTGAAGACAGTTTTGTGTTGCTGGATAAAAGCGAGCGTAAACTTTATGACATTAAGAACAATGGACTGAAGCGCAATTTTCAGGACATTGATATGCTGGTTAACCGGGCATTGAAAGATCTGGAGGAGCGAAGCAAAACAGAAACGGACGGAATTACGGGAGTGGCATCAGGATTTTCCGATCTGGACAGAATTACAGCCGGCTGGCAACCCAGCGATTTGATTATTTTGGCGGCGCGACCTGCCATGGGTAAAACGTCCTTTGGACTTTCACTGGTTAGAAATGCGGCGGTTGATTTCAAAAAATCAGTAATGATATTTTCCCTGGAGATGGCCGATGTTCAGCTGGTAAACCGCCTTCTCAGCGCGGAAGCGGAAGTAGCCGCCGATAAAATCAGAAAAAGTGATCTTACAGAGCAGGAATGGAAGAGACTCCTCAGTAAAACCGTGAGCCTGAGTCAAAGCAAAATCTTCATTGATGATTCACCCCAGCTGGATATTTTTGACCTGAACGCAAAGTGCCGTAGGGTACATTCCCAGCATGGCCTGGATATGGTTGTGGTGGATTATCTGCAGTTGTTAAGGCATGAAACCAAGGGCCAAGGAAACCGAGAGCAGGAAATTGCCTTTATTTCACGTTCACTGAAAGGCCTGGCAAAAGAACTGAGCGTGCCTGTTATTGCCCTTGCCCAGCTTAGCCGTGAGGTTGAAAAAAGGAACAACAAGCGTCCTCAGCTCTCCGATCTTCGTGAATCGGGCTCTATAGAACAGGATGCCGATATGGTTATGTTCCTTTACAGTGATCAATATTACCAGAGAACGGCAGGCGGCAATGAAACTGCCCAAAAAGGCCCCGATGCTTACAACAATTACGGTGTGGAAGGCCTTACCGAGATTCTGATTGGTAAAAACAGGCATGGTGCGGTTGGTTCTACTTTCACCAAGTTCATTAAGCACTACAGCAAGTTTGTGGATTTATCCCCTGAAGAAAGGGTGCTTATTCAAAGTCAGAACAACAACTACTTTAGCGGCTATGCGCACGAACCGGCCACACAAACGCTGCCGAGCAAGATGAACAACGCTTCAGACATGCTGCTGGATGATGATAACCAGAACAGCTGGAACCACCTGGGTGGCTCGGGCGCAAACATCACAGAAGACAACGACGATTTTTAACTGTATAAAAAACCCTGACGACGTCAGGGTTTTTCACATCAAAACACATACACTGTATTATTCTTCGGCATCGGAAGATGCGGGAATCTTTAAAGCGAAGATTTTATCTTTACCATCGGCGGTTTTACCTTCAATGGTTATGGCACCGCGCAGTGTTTTCAGGGTTGCAACAGCTCCCTGGACACTGTAAACGGGCTCATTGTTTATTTGTGTGATGAAAAATCCTGCAGGTATACCGGCATCTTTAAAAACACCCTTACCCACGCTTTTCACTTTTACGGCATACTTCAATTTCAGGTTTTGCCTTTCCTCCCGGGTGGCATTTTCAAATTGCACGCCCATCAGACCTGCAGTGGTTTCCGGAGCTACTGATTCTATAGATGTTTTACCACTTTCACTCAACAACACGGCGAACAAATCCTGGGTAGATGTTTTACGACGCAGTGTAATCTTAACCTTTTCACCGGGGCGGCTTTTGCCAATCTCCTCCTGAAGACGGCTGCTGCTGTTCACGTCCACATCGTTGATTTTTAAAATTACGTCGCCTTTTTTAACACCTGCCTTCTGAGCAGCACCATCGTCTAGAACATCAGCCACAAATACCCCTTTCAAATCAGGAAAACCCTCGTCATCGGCGAGTTGCTGGTTTATGTCTTGGATAGAAACACCCAGCAGTCCACGCTGTACTTTACCGTATTTCATCAGGTCGTTAACGACTTTTTTTACTAGATCCACCGGAATGGCAAATGCATACCCTGCATAGGAGCCGGTCTGGGAGGCAATGGCAGTATTAATCCCTATGAGTTCGCCGCCTGAATTCACAAGTGCACCTCCTGAATTGCCGGGATTGATGGCGGCATCGGTCTGTATAAAATTCTCAATGGCATACTTATTCCCCTTACTGCGTATTAGGTCAACGTTTCTACCCAAAGCACTCACTATACCCAGGGTAACCGTACTTTCAAGGTTAAACGGATTTCCGACTGCCACAACCCAGTTACCCACCTTTACACCACTGCTGTTGCCCAACTTCATAAACGGCAATCCGCTTTCGCCTACACGCAACAATGCAAGGTCTGTGTTTTTATCAGTACCGATGATTTCAGCCACATACGTGCGCTTATCGTTCAGGACTACTTCCACTTTGCTAGCGCCTTCCACCACATGGTTATTGGTAACTATGTATCCATCATCACTAAGAATAACACCACTCCCTGAACCGGCTCTGGGACCCGGGTTTTCAAACCTGAATCCTGGATTTTGAAAGAAATCGAAAGGATCCATGGGTCCGGATTCCCTCCGCTCTGAAGACATACCGCCTACACTGGTTTTAATGTGCACAACGGCCGGGGTCGCAACCTCTGCTACGCCCGCAAAATCGAAAGCCGGGTTTGGATTCAAGGCGGCATACTTCGCCAAATGGGCACTGTTCATTTGCTTTTGCTCAATGGTTGTATCCCCCGAAATTCTGGTAATGACTGCCACGGCACCGAGAGACACCAACCCTCCCAAAGAACCTGCAAGCAACAGGCCCATCCATTTTGATTTGTTCATTAACTTTTCCATCATGTTTTTCATATCAAATTTTGTTCCGAACTTCTAACTTCAAATCGCATGAATTTCTTGTATTTTTGAGGCAGGTATTTACCCTTTTCGACCAAAGGGTATTAAGTATCTGTGAAATGTCTGAAACTGCCTCAAGCAAAGAGCGCGAAATGCTGGACCGGATTCAGGCTGGTGACCGGGAAACATTGTTTGGTATTTACAAAAGCCAATACAGTATGATACGCAGCTATGTAATTAAAAATAATGGCAGTGAAGAAGACGCAGAAGATCTTTTGCAGGATGCGCTTATCGTGCTTTGGCAAAAAGTACAGCAAGGCAACTTTGTTCTGAGCAGCAAACTCAGCACATTTATGATGGCGATTTGCAAAAACTTGTGGCTAAAAAGACTTGGCAAATTGCAAAAAATGGATGGAGAGGACAAAATTTTACCCTATTTGCACGTGTGTGCTGACAATTTTTCAGAGTTGTCAGATTTTAAACACCTTCAAAAAACTCTGGATGAGATTGGCGATACCTGCAAGCAGCTCCTTACACTGTTTTATTTTGATGGAAATGACATGGAACAAATTGCTAAAAAAATGCAATTTGCGAATGCAGACACAGCCAAAGCCAAGAAATATCAGTGCTTTAAAAAACTGGAGACTTTGATTAAAAGCCGTTTTACCAAATCTGATTTTATATCATGAATGAATTTGATCCGCATACCGACATGATTGATCGCTATCTGCGGGGTGAACTGCAGGGTGATGAACTACAGGCATTCATGACAAAATTGCAGTCTGACCCAACATTCAAACAGCAGGTTGAAAATCAGGGAAAAATAGCCGCCGCCATATATTCCATCGGGTACGCAGAGATGAAGCAGTACCTGAGGCAAAAAAAGATACATAAAGGCATGTTTCGTCTCAGCAGTAAAACCTGGTATTTTGCCGCAGCATCGGTTATGCTGATAGCTTTTTCTGCGGCTATCATCATCTGGAAACTGAATCCCGGATTGAAAACAGAGCAAAACAGCACCGCAGAGACAAGAAAAGCTGCCGACTCCTCAAAAGAACAGAATCCGGAATTTGCGGCCACAGAACGCGGTGTTAAAAAAGTGAATCCTGATACTGCAAGAGATACGGAAAGTATTTTACAAAATAACGAAGAACTTACAGCGGCCATGGAGTCGGATGATGCCGGGAGTAAAGCGCAGGCAGCTGATCAGGAACCCATTATCATTGCATCCAATGTTCAGGCGGTTGCCATAGTTCTTAGCAATCCTGCAGATGCTCAGAAATCGTTGAAAACAGAAGCTTCAGAAATGAATCGTACCCGTGCCGTTGAATCTGATGTGCAGCATACCACTTCCGGTCAGACTGCAAAGGCCGGCAAGGCAGGCCCTGCGGAGAGTGTAAGCAGGGATTACAAGCAACCCGAACAGATAAAAAGTAAAAGAATACCCATGCGTTTTTCACTCACTTTTTGCGAAACTCCGCGAAATAAATCCATGCTAGAAATAGACAGGTTCAACGACATATACTTTGTGCGTTGTTTCGATATTGTGTACGGCAATCCACTGGTATACGAATGGCAAAACAGGTATTTTCTGCACAGCGGACTCAAAACCTATGAACTCAAAAATCTACCAACCGTGAACGGACAAAAGTCGCCTTCAAAAGAAACAACCGAAGTGACAGACCCAGCAATATTAAAATTGATTGGCCAATGAGCATTCCATTTATAAAATACCAGGGTACGGGAAATAATTTCATTCTCATAGACGCCAGAAGCGGCATACCATCCGGTATGGATGTGGCTCGCTTATGCCACAGGCATTATGGTGTAGGCGCTGACGGTTTGATGTATCTTACTAGGGAAAAGGGCTACGATTTTGGCATGGTTTACTACAACAGCGATGGCAAGATTAGCTCTATGTGTGGGAATGGTGGCCGTTGTATAGCCCATTTTGCACATAGCCTGGGACTGGGGAAAAATGGAGAACTACACTTTCTGGCAGTTGACGGATCGCATTATGCCCGAGTATCCGGAAATATGGTTAATCTTCAAATGAAAGACGTTGAGACTTGGGAGGTTCGCAATGAAAACACTGTAATTATTAATACCGGCTCACCGCACTACATTCATTTTATCCAAGAAAGACCCGAAGCGTTTGATTTGATAAACTTTGCGCACAGTATCCGGCATGGAGCTGAATTTGCGGCAGAAGGCATCAATGTGAATGTAGTAATGGTTGAAGGCAATGCTTTACAAATGCGCACTTATGAGCGCGGCGTGGAAGATGAAACCCTCAGTTGCGGCACCGGTGTAACTGCTGCTGCACTTTCACACGCTATACGCAATAAAGCACAGAGTCCGGTCTCTGTTCACACACAGGGTGGTGATCTCGCTGTGTCTTTCTGCGCAAGTGATAAAGGCTTTTCTGACATCCATTTAATGGGTTCGGCAAACACGGTATTCAGCGGTATTCTGTAAAAAAAAACTGCCGATCATACGATGACCGGCAGTCTAATATTTAATAGAGCTGTTGCTTTATTTAACTACGTTGAACTTAACACTGTTGCTGCCTTCTTTTCCGCTGACGCGAACAAAGTAGTTACCGGCAGGCAATGATGCAGTGTTTAGCTGAATGGTATTGCTACCTGCATTAAGCACAGGCTGCTTTTGCTGGTAGCGTTTTCCATCCATGCCGTAGATTGCAACAATAACTTTTTCGTTGGATACTGAACGGAATGAAACATTCAGCAAATCGCCGGCGGGCACAGGCCAGGCCTTCAGGGCAGTGTAGGTATCGGCAATGCGCTTGGTTCCTGTTGTCAGGCTCATGCTCTGATAGTAACCGCGTCCATGCGTACCAATGTAAAGTTTCATGCCTTCCCAGGGCTTCCACTCATATCCGCGAATTTCAAAGACTGGTGTACGGGCCATACCATTGTTAGCTTCCGCCCAGTTGGCACCACCATTTTCGGTCATAAACACTCCCAGGTCGGTACCAATGATGATACGGTTGGGATTGTCGATATCAATCACAGCGTCATACACAGGCATTTTGGGTAAATCGCCGGTTATGTTGGTCCAAGTTGGGGTATCAGCGAGAGCATTTTTAGACTCCATAACATAGGTTACATCTCCGTACCCACCCAGAGTCACCACTACATGGTTTGGATTGGCCTGATCCACATTAACAGAGGTAATAACACGTGAGCCGGCACCGGCTGGAGTAATGGTTTTAATGGTAATCCCCTGAGGAATACTATTGATAGCGGGGTTGGCGGCAACTGTGAATTTGGCAGAGTCAAGTCCACTCAATCTGAAGAGTTTACCTGATTTTGCGATGAACAGATTTGCGCCATCAGGGGTATAATCCATTTCCAGAATGCGGTCATTGCCCAGGTTAGCTGCTACACGGAACCAGTTTACGTCTTCAATAAAATTGGTAGGGTTGATTGCAACCCAAACCTCTGAATTGCGCGCCAAAAAGAGACGCGAGGTTGAATCATTAGGTTCCCACAATGTGAAATGGGTATTAAAATCCACATCAGGAGGATTCGCCGCTGCACCATCCGGCTTGATTCGACTATCCCAGAAGGATGATCTCGACTGGCCGCTGTTGCCCGTTCTGGCTATGCGACCATAGTAGGTGCTTACAAAAATGGTCTTGGGGTGATATTTTGAAAATTCCGCATCAAAACCGTCGCCACCGTATATTTCAATAGCAGTTTTGGAAGGCACACCATTAATACTGTTACCTGAGAAGTTAATCAACTGGGTTCCGTTATCCTGTGAACCGCCTACTATATGGCCGAGGCTGTTTGCAGCCACATTGTAACATTGGTATGTAGTGAAATTGCGGTTCATACGGGTCCAGATTACTCTGTCTTTGCTGCCAAACAGCCCCCCATCCGAGCCAATTAGCATCAAAGGCGGAGTCTGGCGGGTATCAAACTGAATGATGTGCTTGTCGGCATGCACGTATCCATTGTTCCAGGGAGCATCAAACATGGAGGCAATCTCTGTGAAGCCATTTACGTTATCCCAAACAGCCATGGAAACACCACCCAAATAAACACGGTTTTTGTTCAATGGATCTACGGCGGCTACGTTATCGTAGTAGCCCTGTCCGGTTCCCATTATGTCGGTTACGGTGCTGTAGTATACAATCTTAGACCAGGTAGCTCCGCCATCGGTAGTGCGCCAAACACCATTCAGGCTGGTTTGAGCGTTTTGCAGGTACACATATTCAGGATCTTCGGGTGAGATAGCGATGGCCACACGTGCCGAAGGACCGCCGTATGAAACCTGCGTGAAACTTCCACCGTTTGCGTCGCTCTTAAATACGGAACCGTTGGAGAAACTGGCCCATACAACGCCGTTTTTATCAATCTTAACTTCCAGACAGGCACCACCGCGTTGTTGCACAGGTGCACCGTTGTTGGTAATCAGGAAAAGTCCGCTCTCCGTTCCCACATAAAGTTTGTTGCCGAAAGCTGCCATGGTATTGCATGCCGTAAAACGGCTATCTGAGGCATTGGCTATTTTGGTAAAGACTGTGCCTGCGGGCGTGGTACTTTTGAAGAGACCACTGCCTATAAAGGCAGGCGAACCGTTGCGTGTGCCAGACAGGTTGGTAAATCCTCCTTCACCTGTGCCATAATAAATAATTCCATCATTGGTTTGGGCTATGCAGGTTACATTTAAATTTTCAGCTTTGTCATTCACGGGCACCCAGCTTGATCCGAATGTATTACTGCGGAAAAGACCACCGCTAACGCCTCCAATAAACCACAGGTGGCTTGAGTCTTTATGAAGCAGCAGTGCTCGGCAGCGACCTCCGATGTTGTCGGGCCCCATGTTGGTCCACTGTAAAGAAGCACGACGAAGCATACTCAGTCGATCGGCCTGGGCAATGGCCGCCTCAACCCACTCGGGTTCTATGGTTCCGGTTTTGGGATTGGCACGAAGCAATTTCAAATATTCCAGTGCAGGGCCAATTTCTTCGTCTTCTTCCGATTCTTCGGTCATCCATTTTTCAAATGAGGGTTTTACCGAAAAGGAATTCCCTGAAAACCAGGCTGTACATACCATCAGCGCAAGCGCTGAAGAAAACAAAAGTGCGTTTTTAAAATTCATAAAAAGATAATGTTTTTTATAGTCCGCTAATTTACAGCCACTTTGTCAAAACACAACCAAGAAACCCATCAATTTTTTCAATGAGGTCAAAAACATGACAGCCATCTTACTTCAGTAAACATTTGTTTGTCAGACTAAGGCCGATTATAGTAAGTGTTTCTCTGCGTGGTAGGAACTTCGTACCATGGGGCCGCTTTCCACATGGAGAAACCCTTTCGCCAGCCCGGCAGTTTCCCAGGCTTTAAATTGATCGGGATGAACAAATTCAGCGACCGGCAAATGCATTTTGGTGGGTTGAAGATATTGACCCAGCGTAAGCACGTGACATTGATTTTCGTGCAGATCATCTATGAGCTTAAGCACTTCTTCAGGTGTTTCACCACAACCCATCATGGCGCCGCTCTTGGTTCTGAGGCCGTATTCAGCGGTACGTTTTATCTGCTCCAAACTGCGGCTGTATTTGGCCTGTGGCCTTACAATACGGTAAAGCCTTTCCACGGTTTCCATGTTATGGCTGACCACATCGGGCCTTTCATCCAGCACCATATAAAGTAAATCCCAATGTGCTTTAAAGTCGGGGATTAATGTTTCAATGGTTGTTTGGGGATTCTGGCGTTTTACCTCTCGGATGGTTGCCGCCCATACCCTGGCGCCTTTATCCTTGAGCTCGTCGCGGTTCACGGAAGTAATTACACAGTGTTTCACCCCCATCAACCTAACCGCTTCGGCTACACGGTAAGGTTCGTCAATGTCATATTCGGTAGGACGACCGGTGGCAACGGCGCAGAATGAACAGCTTCGGGTGCAAATATTGCCCAAAATCATGAAAGTGGCAGTGCCTGCGCCCCAGCATTCGCCCATGTTTGGACAGCGGCCATCCTCACATATTGTGTGGAGTTTGTTTTCCTTCACAATACGCTTTACCCGGGTGTAGTTTTCGCCCGTGGGCAAGACAGTCTTCAGCCAGGATGGCTTGGAAGGTCTTCGTTCTTTTTCAGGGGTTATGACAGGAAGTTCCAGCAAGTTTTATGGGGCATGGGATCAATCGCCCAATCCGAATGCAAAACTAATGTAAAAGGAAGAGAATACGCTTTTGTTGAGCTGATTGCTATTTAAAATAGGCAATTTTCGGGGGAAAGCTTCCACACTTGCACCCAGCATTAACGTATTCACATCGCCACGATAGTTTCCCCACTGAAAATCAAGACCACCCTGCCAAGTGAGGCCCGGAGTTATTCGTCCTTCAGAAAAACCTTCTGAAAAGCCTGCTCTGCCTGCTATTTCGGTGGTTTTATGTATATCGGGATTGTAGCGAACATTGGTAAAATATTCGTTACCGAAAGGATCTACCTGAAGAACCGTAACATATACAGGCCAAACATAGGCAAGTGAAACGCCGGGACCAGAGGAAAAATTCAATCCGACGGCACGACGGTCAGTTCTTTCACTCAGTGAATATGAATAAAGCAAACCGGGGCGGAAAGTCCATACATAATTTATCTTATCTACTTTATAGGCACTGGCATTTTGAAATACTGTATTGACCACGGCCACTTCGCGTGGATGCTGAATATTGCCCGAAACCACATAATATCCGGTGGGTTTCAAGGTAGCAGATTTAAGCGACTCCATGGTTTTATCATTCCGAAAGGATACAGATACACCATATTTTGAGAGCCCCAGACCCAGCGATTGCCTCACATCGGACTGAGCGAACAGCGGCAATAACACCATACCGAGAATGGAAACAAACCAGGTTCTCATCTACACAAAGTTAGCAGCAATCAGACGGGGTATTCCCCATTTTCAGGATAAAATGACCAATTCGTGTTTTTTGGCAATATATTATACCCACTTTCACCCACTTTTATAAATATATTGTATTTACAGCCTTTTTGACTATTTTTGCTGAATAATTAATCATCTCATTGTGAAAATAAACCGCAATAAAACCCTTTAACAAGCCGTTATGTGGATAAATGGTGCTTAAAAAGGGTAAAAAGTGGGAAAAAGTGGGATTTTTAGTTTTTATTTAGCAGACGGAATTCCAAACCTATGTCCGGATTGATTGGCGAGTATGTATGTAAGCTAGATGATAAAGGCAGATTGTCTTTACCATCGAGGCTTCGTGCGCAGTTTCCCGAAAGTGCGGGAAACACGCTTGTGGTCAACCGGGGATTTGAAAAGTGTCTCGTTCTGTACACCCGAGAAGACTGGTCGGAAGAGACCGGCAAACTGACTGCAGTAGATGACTTTCTGAGCCATGAAATTCGGCGATTTAAGCGCATTTTCACCAATGGTGCAAACATGGTTCAGATTGACAATGCTCAGCGGGTCCTGATTCCCAAAAAACTTTGCGAATATGCCGAGCTAACCGATGAGGTGGTGCTCAGTGCATACGGCAACAAAGTGGAAATCTGGAGTCGTTCTAATTATGAAACCGAGTTATCGGTGGATTCTGACGAACTCAGCAAGCTTGCGCAATTCTTCCATCAGCAGCAATCGGGGAACAGAAAAGAGTCATGACGTTTGGAAAGAAACCGGCTGCCATATGCAAGAATACCACGTACCTGTTCTACTGAACCCCAGTGTTGACGCACTAGTGCATGACCCCAACGGGATCTATGCCGATGCTACATTTGGTGGTGGTGGCCACTCACGTGCCATTCTGAAAAAACTATCGGCCAAAGGAAAGCTCCTGGCCTTTGATCGCGATGACGAGGCCATTGCCAATGTCCCCGACGACAAAAGATTTACGCTAATAAACCACAATTTCCGCTTTTTAAAACAATTCATACGCTATGGAAAAATGATGCCCATCTCAGGTATTCTTGCGGATCTTGGTATTTCATCATACCAGATAAACGTGGGTGAAAGAGGGTTTGCACACAGGCTGGAAGGTCCGCTGGACATGCGCATGGACAAAAAATCAACACTCACAGCCGCTGATATCGTTAACACTTACCCTGAGGCTAAACTAAAACACATTTTTAAAATGTGGGGAGAAATCCCAAACGCCGGAAGACTTGTCGCCATGATATGTAAGGGCCGCACAGGTAAGGCCATCCGTACCACCAATCAGTTCAAGCAACTTATTGCTGCCTGCACACCCAAACACAGTCCCGCCAAATACCTGAGCCAGGTTTACCAGGCACTGAGAATAGAAGTAAACGGAGAAATGCAGGCTCTGGAAGCATTACTAAAAGCTTCGGCAGATTGCATAGACAGCGGCGGACATCTCGTTGTCATCAGCTACCATAGCCTGGAGGACCGTATGGTGAAAAATTTTCTTCAAACCGGGAATCTTGACGGCAACAGACAAACCGACATGTATGGCAATGTGGAACGCCCGTTTGACCCCGAACCAAACAAGGCCATTGTACCCGATGAAAATGAAATAGCATCCAACAACCGTGCTCGCAGTGCTAAAATGAGAATAGGAGTAAAACGATGAACACCGAACCTGAAATTCCCGAACAAAAAGAAGAAACCCTGCCACAGACAGAAACAACTGAGCAGCAGGAGACTGGGGGCATTTGGTCGTGGGTGAAATTTGGGCTGGTTGCTTTTGGGCTCATGCTGTTTTACATCTATAATCAGCACCACGCTAATAAAGCCCTTAGAACCAAAGACAAACTTATTAAGGACCTGAAGGAACTGCACAGCGAAAAAATCAGCCTGGAAAGCCAGATTACCAATGCAAGCAAGCAAAGCGAAGTTGCAAAAAAAGTTGAAAACTCCGGACTCAAAGAACTGAATGTTCCACCTGTAAAAATTGAAAACCATGTCAAAACGGGAAAACCCTAAGGTAAATACCCGCAGAGCAATACTTCTCAGGGCATATCTCGTGTTTGGGCTTGTTCTTGTATTTGGGTTTTCTATACTCTTTACTGCCGCTAAACTTCAATTGGGTGCAGACGAAGAATTCAGCAAAGAAATGCAGCAGAAAAATACGCGCACCTTAGACGTGAAGGCTATACGCGGAAATATTTATGCTGCCGACGGCAGTTTGCTCGCCACTTCTGTTCCACGCTATAACATGGTTTTTGATCCCATGGCAGATGGCCTCACCACAGACACTTTCCGTAAATACATTGACAGTCTTTCACTTCTGATGGCCACTGAATTTAAAGAAAGAAACCAGTCCGGCTGGAAAAGCTATTTCACAGCCCTAAGAAACAACAAATCCCGGTATGTACTGGTGGTAAAAGAACAGGGGTTTGATGTGGTAAAAAAAATAAAAACCTGGCCACTGGTTCGAAAAGGAAAATTCAAGGGCGGTTTCTGGTTTGATGAACAGGGAAAAAGACTATATTTCATGGGAGATCTTGCCAAAAGAACAATTGGATATAGCAAAGACAGCGTTTACGTGGGGCTGGAAGGCGCATTTGACAGCTTGCTGAGGGGCACAGACGGACAACGCATGGAAAAACGCATGCCTGGTAACATTTGGCGGCCCATGCAAAACGCAAAAGTCAAGGACCCTATTAATGGATACGATATTGTAACAACGCTGGATGTATACCTTCAGGATGTGGCCCAAAATGCATTGCAGAGGGTACTGACCGCCAACGAGGCCGACCATGGCTGTGTTGTGGTTATGGGGGTAAAAACGGGCGCCATTAAGGCTATGGCTAACCTGAAACGCAACGAAAAAGGCGAATATGTTGAGGTAGAGAACTATGCGGTAAATGAATTTGAAGAACCCGGATCCACGTTCAAGCTTGTATCTACCATGGCGATGCTCGAAGACGGCTACGCCAAACCCTCAGACAGCGTAAATGTGCAAGGCGGAAAAGTGAAGATGTTTGGCGAGACAATGAAAGACGCAACCAAACCCAATAAGAACATCCTCACACTTCAGGAAAGTTTTGAGAAATCGAGCAATGTTGGCATAAGCAAACTGGTGCTCAAACATTATGGCAAACGACCTGAAAAATTTGTAAACCATGCGCTCAGACTGGGGTTGCATTTTAAACCTGAATTCGATATACAAACACCCAATAATCCACTCATTAAAACCAAAAAATCTAAAGACTGGTATAACACTACACTGCCTTGGATGAGTATTGGATACGAAACCAAGATTTCTCCACTTCAAATGCTGATGCTTTACAATGCGGTTGCCAACAATGGAAAAATGATGCGGCCCTATATGGTGAGCGAGATCAGGCATGAAGGCAGGCTTATAAAAAACATTGTACCTGAAGTGTTGACCGAGAAAATATGCAATGACAAAACACTTTTCGCACTCCAGAAAATGATGGAAGGTGTGGTAGACCACGGCACAGCAACCAACCTGAAAAATAAAAATTATCAGGTGGCAGGAAAAACAGGTACGGCTAAAATTGCCAAAGGTAAAACCTACCAGGAAGGCAGCTACAAAGCTTCATTTGTAGGCTATTTTCCAGCCTCAAATCCGCAGTACAGCATCATTGTGGTAATCAACGAACCCAAAAAAGGTGCTATTTATGGTGCACTTGTAGCGGGGCCGGTATTTAAGGACATTGCCGATAAAATCTACAGCAGTTCGCTCAAGATACAGCCTGTTGCGTCCGGAACCGGTGATCCGCAAATGCCATCCATCCTGAAAGGCAACAGTGTAAAAACCCGGCAGGTACTTAACGCGCTTAATATCAGTTCTTCCCTTGACAGCGGCAGACAAAGCGAATGGGTTTGGGGAGATAAAAAAGGATATTCCGTATTGCTGAAACACACTGAAATCAAGCAGGGGCAACTACCCGATTTTAAAGGTCTGGGTTTGCGCGACGCCATATTGTGGCTTGAACAGCACAAAATCGGTGTAAGCAGCGAAGGATATGGCCGTGTGGTATCACAAAGCGTTCCCTCGGGTACTGCGTTGTCTATGGTTACACAAGTTCACTTAATGCTCGAACCGTTTTGACATTTGCCTTAGAACATATCATCAACAGGCTTCAATCATCCAAAGTTATAGGGCAAAGCAACATTGCCATCAGCGGCGTTTGCATTGATAGCCGAAAGGCGGAGGAAGGCTTTTTATATGCTGCCATGCCCGGCATGCATGCAGATGGCCACGATTTCATTCAAAAAGCCATTGAAAACGGAGCGACCGCCATTCTCGCAAACAGAATTGACAATCCACAAACCGGCGTGACCTATATACAGGTGAACGATGTGCCAGAATCCATGGGCATTGCCTGCCACCTCTTTTACGGCGAACCAACCAAGACTTTGAAACTTGTGGGCACGACCGGAACCAATGGAAAAACCACTGTCAGCACCCTGCTGTTTGAGTTGTATACCTCCATGGGTTACCGCTGCGGGCTGGTATCGACTGTGGAAAACAGAATTGGAAACGAAATTATTCCCAGCACACACACCACACCCGATACGGCAGAGCTGAACGCAATGCTGGCGCAGATGGTGGAAGCTGGCTGCGACTATTGCTTCATGGAATGCAGTTCTCATGCCATACATCAGCGCCGTATTGCCGGCCTGGAATTTACAGGTGCCGTATTTACCAACCTCACCCACGACCACCTAGATTACCATAAAACCTTTGATAATTACCTAAAGGCCAAAAAACAATTTTTTAATGAGTTGCCCTCAACTGCCTGGGCTCTCACCAACAAAGACGACCGCAATGGTATGGTAATGCTGCAAAATACCAAAGCAACGCGCTACACCTATGCAATGAAGAGCGGTGCAGATTTTACCGTAAAAATTCTGGAAAGTGATTTTCAGGGTATGAAGCTGAAACTCGATGGAAAGGAAGCCTGGGTAAATCTGGTGGGGGCATTCAATGCATATAACCTCGCTGCTGTATACGGTGCAGCGTTTCTGCTTACCTCAGAGGAAGAAAACATTATACTACCGCTCACCAGAGCCGGCAGGGTAAATGGCCGTTTTGAAGCCATAAACGGCCCTGAAAGGGTTACCGCCATTGTGGATTACGCACATACCCCCGATGCATTGGAAAATGTTATCAAAACCATTAACGACATCAGAGGTAACCATGCCCAGCTTATAACTGTGGTGGGCTGCGGCGGAAACCGGGATGCGGCAAAAAGACCAGAAATGGGGAAAATTGCTGCTAGACTCAGCAGCAAAGTCATCTTCACCAGCGACAATCCTAGGGGTGAAAATCCGGAGACCATTATTGAGCAAATGGAAGCTGGCGTAGAAGGACAGTACTACAAAAAACTGCTGAAAATCACCGACCGAAAAGAAGCCATCCACACAGCAGTCATGCTGGCAGCGCCCGGTGATGTAATCCTGATTGCAGGCAAAGGTCATGAAACCTACCAAGAAATACAGGGTGTAAAACACCCATTTGACGATAAAGCCATTGTAAGATCCATTTTTAACCAAAACAACGGATAATGTTATACTACTTATTCAAATACCTCGACAACCTCAATGTTTCCGGAGCTGGTGTATTTCAATATATCTCCTTCAGGGCAAGCATGGCGGGAATTCTTAGCCTGTTTATTGCATTACTGATTGGCAAACGCATTATTCGCTGGTTGCAAAGACAACAGATTGGGGAAGAAATACGCGACTTGGGACTGGAAGGTCAGCTGCAGAAGAAAGGCACACCCACCATGGGCGGTATCATCATTTTGCTGGCCATCATCATTCCCACACTGCTGCTGGCAAGGATTGACAATGTTTACGTCATACTGATGGTAGTGAGTACCGCCTGGATGGGAACAATCGGCGCAGTGGATGACTATATCAAAGTCTTCAAAAAGAATAAGAAAGGCATGAAAGCCACCACCAAGCTTATTGGCCAGCTTCTGCTGGGCGTGGTCATTGCTGTGGTTATTGACTATACGCATAGCAGTGCTAACATTCCGCTGGAAACCAATCTGCCTGTTACCAGCCACCGGTTAAACTATTCAATCCTGATACCCGGTGAAAACAATGCCTGGTTCATTTTCCTGCCCGTTATCGTATTCATTTGTATGGCAGTCACCAACGCGGTCAACCTCACGGACGGCATCGACGGGCTGGCAGCCGGCACCACAGCCATTGTAGGCCTCGGACTCGGGGTACTGGCCTATGCCGCGGGCAATATCAAACTAGCCGAATACCTCAACATCATTTACGTTCCTCAGAGCGGTGAAGTGGTGGTATTTCTGGCTGCCGTCATAGGCGCCTGCCTCGGATTCCTGTGGTACAATGGTTTTCCCGCTCAGGTATTTATGGGAGATACCGGCAGTATGGCGCTGGGCGGAGCAATTGCCGCGGTGGCCATTATCATCAAAATGGAACTGCTCATCCCCATTCTGTGCGGGGCTTTCTTTGCCGAAAGCCTCAGCGTAGTATTACAGGTGAGCTGGTTTAAATATACCAAGAAAAAATACGGTGAGGGCCGCAGGATTTTTCTGATGAGTCCACTCCACCATCATTTCCAGAAACTCAATATCCCTGAAAGTAAAATCACCCTTCGTTTCTGGCTGGTTACCATAATACTGGTTCTCATTTCCATTGCATTGCTGAAACTGCGTTGAATAGGAAACTTGTCATATTGGGAGCAGGCGAATCAGGCACAGGGACTGCCGTTTTGGCCAAAGCCAGAGGGTGGGATGTATTTGTTTCCGATATGGGCAAGATTGCAGAAAAGTATCGCCACGAACTGGAGAAAATCGGGGTGCGCTGGGAAGAAGGGAAGCATACGGAATCCGAAATACTGTCTGCCGATGAAATCGTAAAAAGCCCGGGTATTCCAGATAAAGCAGCTATGGTAAAGGCCGCTGTCAATAAAGGCATTCCCGTTATTTCCGAAATTGAATTTGCCGGACGCTACACCGATGCCAAAATGGTATGCATAAGCGGAACCAATGGCAAAACCACCACTACACTTCTTACGCACCATATTCTTAAAAACGCCGGACTCAATGTGGGTCTGGGCGGAAATATCGGAAAAAGCTTTGCCCGACAGGTGGCCGAAGAAAGACATGATATTTATGTACTGGAGGTAAGCAGTTTTCAGCTCGATGGCAATTTCAACTTCCGTTCACACATTTCAGTCCTTACCAATATTACACCCGATCATCTTGACAGGTACGAATACAAACTGGAACTTTATGCCGCAAGCAAATTCAGACTCACCCGCAATCACCAGTCATCCGATTATTTCATCTACTGCGCAGACGATCCCATCAGCATGCAGTATTTCAGGATGAAGATGGGAGAGGCCACTGCCCTGCCAATATCCGTTACAAAAACCTGTAATCCGGGCGCTTACACAAAAAACAACACACTATTTATTAATAACAACAAACAAACAATGACAATCAATATGGAAGAAATCTCACTGCGTGGAATTCACAACACGTACAACAGCATGGCCGCCGCCGTAGTGGCCAGCCTTCTTGACGTTCGTAAAGAAACCATTCGCGAAAGCCTTTGTAACTTTCAGAATGCGGAACACCGTCTAGAGCATGTAAACCGCGTCAATGGTGTGGAATACATCAACGACTCCAAAGCTACCAACGTAAACAGCGCGTGGTATGCCCTTGAAAGCATGGACAAGCCCGTAGTATGGATTGCCGGAGGGGTAGACAAAGGGAACAACTACAAGGAACTCAAGTCACTTGTGAAGGAGAAAGTAAAGTACATCATCTGTCTTGGCCTTGATAACATAAAAATACACCAAGCTTTCCAGGATGACGTGGATATGATTATTAACACAGGCAGTGCCAAAGAAGCAGTTCATGTAGCCAGCCGTCTTGCCCAAAAGGGCGATTGCGTATTGCTTTCACCTGCCTGCGCAAGTTTCGATCTTTTTGAAAACTACGAAGATCGCGGCAGACAATTTAAAGAAGCCGTAAGAAACCTGTAATCGATGAGCGCAGAAGGCAACAAATTTAGCAAAATTTTTCGCGGTGACCCCTGGATATGGGCCATTGTGATTATCCTATCACTTGTGGGTATACTGGCCGTATACAGCTCCACCGGCGGCCTTGCTTTCAGCAAACAGGGCGGCAATACCGAATTCTACTTTCTGCGCCACACCGGTTTTCTGCTTATCGGATTCGGATTTTTGTATCTCTGTCATCTCATCAATTACCAATACTTTTCAAGACTCTCGCAGCTTTTCATATGGATCTCCATTATTTTATTGGTAGTAACCCTCGCTGTGGGCAGTGAAATCAACAATGCTACACGGGTATTGCCTATTCCGGGACTGGGTATCACCTTCCAGACCAGTGACATGGCCAAATTGTTTCTCATCATGTACATAGCACGCTATCTCAGCAAAAAGCAGGAGGAAATTGACAGCTTCAAGGTTTTCCGGAATATCCTGCTGGTGATCATCATTGTAGTAACTTTGATTGCACCCGAAAACCTCAGTACCGCATTACTGGTATTTGTTACCTGCTGCCTTTTGCTGTATATCGGGCGTATCAACTTCAAGTACCTCGCGTTGCTTGGTTTTGCCGGCGCTACGGCCATTACTTTACTGGTGGTTATTCTGCTCAATATCAATGTTGACAATGTTGACAATATGAGCAACAGCCGTATACCAACATGGAAAAAGCGAATTGAAACTTTCACAGGCAAAGACAGTGGTGAAAGCAACTACCAGCAGCTGCAATCCAAGATAGCCGTAGCTACGGGTGGTATTTTTGGAAAAGGACCGGGTAACAGCACACAGCGCAATTACCTACCCCACCCCTATTCAGATTTTATTTATGCCATCATTATGGAAGAATATGGTTTTGTAGGCGGCGCCGGCATGGCATTGCTATTTCTAATTCTGATTTTCCGGTGTATTAGAATTGTGGTTGAAAGCCCCAAAGCATTTGGGGCATTGCTGGCCCTGGGATTGTGCCTTAGCATAAGCTTTCAGGCCTTTGTAAACATGGGCGTAGCCGTGGGTATGCTGCCTGTAACCGGCTTAACCATTCCCTTGGTGAGTATGGGTGGAACCAGCCTAATATTTAACAGCATAGCTTTTGGGGTAATCTTAAGCGTGAGCAGAACCATCAAAGAAGAAAAAGAAAAACTGAATGCAGCGTAAGTTCCTCATATCGGGTGGTGGCACAGGCGGACACATTTTCCCGGCTGTGGCTGTTGCACGGCAGCTGCAGAAGGAATACCACGGCTGTGAAATCCTTTTTGTAGGTGCCAGCGACCGCATGGAAATGGAAAAAGTTCCGCAGGAAGGCTACAGAATCATTGGGCTGGATGTGATGGGACTTAAAAGAGCCATCAACCCCATGAATCTGCTGGTACTGTGGAAATTCATAAAGGCTTATTTCAAGTCCAAGAGGATTGTCATAGAATTTAATCCCGACTGTGTTATAGGCACAGGCGGCTATGCCAGCCTTGCCGTTTTGTATGCAGCATCGGGTATGGGTAAAAAAACCTTGATATGGGAAGGGAACGGCTATGCAGGCCTTACCAACAAACTGCTTGCAAAACGGGTCAATATCATCTGCACAGGCTTCCCTGATATGGAAATGGTTTTCCCCAGAGAAAAAGTTCGGTTTACCGGCAACCCGGTTCGGGAAAGCCTCTATAATATAAGAAATAAAAACGAATCCTGCAAATTTTTCGGACTAAATCCGGACAAGCCCGTACTCTTGATAACCGGCGGTAGCCTTGGTGCCAGAAGCATTAACCTCGCCATGCAGCGAGGCCTTGAAAAACTGGCTGAAGCGGGTATTCAGGCAATATGGCAGACCGGAAAAAACTTTCATGCAGAAACCGGAGGCAAAACCGGCATACTTGCCATGCCTTTTGTAAGAGAAATGGAATACGCCTATGGTGCTGCCGACCTGGTGGTTTCCAGGGCAGGAGCCCTCAGCATGTCGGAAATTGCCGTTTGCGGCAAGCCTGCGCTGCTAATTCCCTCTCCAAACGTAACAGACGATCACCAGACTAAAAATGCCATGCGGTTCAGCAAACTCGGTGCATCAGCACAGCTAAAAGATGCCGATGCCATGGATTCGCTGGTGAATACCGCCATAGACATACTGCAAAATCAGGTTTTGAGAGATAAAATGCGGGCAACACTGGCAGAACTGGCCCGCCCTCATGCTACAGTAGCCATTGTATCCGAAATTAAAAAACTCATAAAAACATGAACCTGAGCGAAATTAAATACGCATACTTTTTAGGCATTGGTGGCATTGGCATGAGTGCTATTGCCAGGTACCTAAATTCTTGCGGCATTGAAGTCTCGGGCTATGACAAAACAACCTCAGAACTTACGGATTCGCTGCAGAAAGAAGGGATAAACATCACTTTCGAAGACAGCGTAGCAACATTGCCGACATGCCTGAAAACTGCACCACAATCGATGCTTCTTGTATACACACCCGCAATTCCAGCCAATCATGTTCAGCTGAATAATCTTCGCAAAAGCGGCCACACATTGTATAAACGAAGCGAGGTTCTGGGAATAATCAGCAAGGATGCGTTTTGCATAGCAGTGGCCGGGACCCACGGAAAAACCACCACCTCAACACTTATCGCGCACATGTTGCATGAGTGCAATATCAATTTTACCGCTTTTTTAGGAGGTATTTCGACCAATTACAGCACCAATTACATACAACATACAACAGGCAGAGATATTTTCCCCGACAAACCTGTTATTGTTTTAGAGGCAGATGAATTTGACAGAAGTTTCCACAGGCTGAATCCTGATATCGCCATCATAACGGCCATCGATCCCGATCATCTGGATATTTATGAAAACGAAGAAGCCTTCCGCGAGGCGTTTCGCATTTTTGCCGGTAAGATTAAAACGGGCGGGCAACTCATTTATCACCGTTCACTAAAGGGAACCCGGCCTGAGCATGTCCGGAGCATGGCATACGGAACCCACGCGACCGGTGTTCCATCCGTGGCCTGCGAAAACATCATAACTTCCGGCGATGCATTTTATTTTGATATTATAATTTCGGATGAACACACACAGAAAACCCTGCCCGGCTGGCAGTCAGGACTACCCGGTTTTCATAACGTAGAGAATGCCACCGCCGCAGTGGCTGCATGCCTAGTTCTGCCGGGCTTACAGGAAGATGAATTGCGCAGAGGTGTATGTTCCTATCGCGGGGCCAAACGCCGTTTTGAGTATGTAGTAAAAACACCTGATTACGTCGTTATTGATGATTACGCCCACCATCCGCAGGAATTAAATGCCATTATAGGTTCGATAAAGGAACTATACCCTGGCAGAACTGTCACCGGTATATTCCAGCCACACCTGTTCACCCGAACACGCGATTTTGCCGATGGTTTCGCCGAAAGCCTGGATAAGCTTGACAACCCCATTCTGCTAAACATTTATCCTGCAAGAGAATTGCCCATACCCGGTATTACCTCTGACTGGTTGTTGGGAAAAATGAAAAATCCGTCAAAAAAACGAATGGAAAACAAGGAAGTAATTGAATTTATAAAATGCACAAAACCATCTCTGTTATTGATACTGGGAGCCGGAGACATAGACAGAATCGTTCCTGTAATCAAAGAAATATACAATGGGATTTAAATTTGAAGATATTAGCAAATCCAGGGTCTGGCTATTCAGTATACTGTTAGGGCTGCTTATCACGCTTTTTGCAGTATGGGATGCGCTTAAATATGCAGGGAAAAACAGAAATATCGAAAAGATTGACATAGCCATTCTGCCCGATAGTGGCATTTTTTTCCTCAACGAGCAGGATATATTTAACATTGTAAACCGCACATACGGAAATCCTCAGGGGAAAGCAGCGTCGCAGGTCTCACTCACCAAGCTTGAAACCACACTCAAATCTATGCCCTACATTCAATCATCGCAAGTATACATAAGCCTTGATGGCGTTATGAAAATACAAATTGTGCAACGCAAACCGATTGTAAGGGTAACCAATATTGCAGGAGAAACCTATTTCTTGGATACGGCAGGATATAAAATACCCTATCGTGGCAACCATGCCCCAGATGTGCTGCCGGCAACCGGAAATATCACAGAAAAACTGGCAGAATCAGCAAAGGCAAAATTGTCATCGCTGAAAACATTGCTGAAGCTGGCTAGGTATATTGATGCAAACCCGCTGTGGAACGCACAATTTGAACAATGCCATGTAGATAACTCTGGTGACCTGATCTTGGTTCCCCGCGTAGGAAGGCATAGCATTGTACTGGGCGACGCCGAAAATCTACCCGAAAAGTTCGCAAACCTACGCCAGTTCTACGAGAAAGGCTTGCGCAATACAGGCTGGGATAAGTACCATACCATCAGCCTGAAGTACCGGGGGCAGATAGTAGGTGTCAAAAGTGTCAATATAACTGAACAGAAAAAATAAAACAATGTCCAAAATGCAAAACACTAATACACAACAAACAGATATGGCCACAAAGAATGATATTATCGTAGGCCTCGACATTGGAACAACCAAGGTTTGCGCCATTGTCGGGCAATTGGCCGAGAACGGCAAAATTAACGTACTGGGAATGGGTAAAGCCGCCAGTGCGGGGGGTGTTTCAAGAGGCATGGTAGCCAATATCCGCAAAGCGGAAATTGCCATTCGCGAAGCGATAGAAGAGGCTCAGCGACAAAGCCAGGTTGCCATAAAAAACGTTTTCGTGGGTATAGCCGGCCACCACATACGCAGCATGCAGCACCGCGGCACACTGTCGAGGCGCAATTCATTTGAAGAAATCAAACAGGAAGAACTGGATAAACTGGAGCAGGAAATGCAGTACCTGGCACTTGAGCCGGGTGTGGAAATTCTGCATGTGCTGCCTCAGGATTACCGGATTGATGACGAAGATGGTGTTAAAGACCCTGTAGGCCGCATGGGAGTTCGAGTTGAGTGTAATTATCATATTATCACCGGACAAACCGCAGCTGCCCGCCATATTTTCGAAGCCGTAAAACGCGCCGGACTGGAAGTGGCTGATTTGATTGTGGAGCCATATGCATCTGCATCGGCAGTACTTTCACAAGCCGAAATGGATGCCGGTGTAGCGTTGATTGACATCGGTGGCGGTACCACGGATATCTGCGTATTTGAAGATGGTTCCATACGCCACACTGCTATCATTTCCATTGGCGGAGACCGCATTACCAAAGACCTGAAGGAAGCATTCGGTATTTTGCCCGAGCAGGCCGAAATCGTGAAAATAAATTACGGAAGCTGCTATCCTACAGAAAGCATGAAAAACGAAGTTGTGGTGGTACCCGGATTACCCGGCAGAAAACCCAAGGAAATAAGCCGCTTTGCGATTGCGCAGGTGATTCAGGCTCGCATGGAGGATATTATCGAACGCATCAATTATGAAATTGAGATTTCGACCATGAAAAACCGCCTGGCCGGAGGTATTGTACTTACCGGCGGTGGTTCATCGCTGGCCAATATCACCCAGCTTGTTTCTTACCACACAGCCTTAGAAGTGCATATAGGCACGCCCGGACAGCGCCTGGGCAAAGGCATGGTCGATGAAGTCAGGAACCCCATGTTTGCCACCGGAATAGGCCTGGTACTTCGCGGGTTTGAAAGCACTGCCAGATTTGACGTTCCCGAAAACACCCCTCTGGTGCGCGAAACGTTACAACCCCTGGCAGAAGCAACTGAAAACGTGGAGCAAACTCCCCAAACAGAAGAAAAAGCAACCGGAAAAACAGGATTATTTGGCGGAAACTGGGGAGGAAACTGGGGTAACGTTAAATTCATGAATGACATTAAAAACTGGATGAAGGACGGAGAGGATTTTACCAACGAATCATAACACAGAAAGAATATGCCATCACATTTTGAACCGGATGTAATCCGCATGACAGGGGCCATTATCAAGGTAATCGGCGTGGGCGGAGGCGGAAGCAATGCCGTGAACCATATGTTCCGCCAGGGAATAGAAGGAGTTGAATTTTATGTGTGCAATACCGATGCACAGGCACTGCTTGACAGTCCTGTGCCTAACCGCATTCAACTGGGCTTGCAACTCACCGAAGGACTGGGCGCCGGATCAGAACCCGAAATGGGCAGAATGGCTGCTCTGGAAAGCGAGCAACAAATACAGGATTTGCTGAGTACTAATACCAAAATGGTGTTTATTACAGCCGGAATGGGCGGTGGAACAGGTACAGGTGCTGCTCCAATTATTGCGCAAATCAGCAGAGCCATGGGTATTTTAACTGTTGGCATTGTTACCATTCCCTTCGATGACGAAGGTCCGGACAGAATCGGACAGGCTACGCAGGGTATAGAGAATCTGAAACCCCATGTAGATGCTTTGTTAAGTATCAGTAATGACCGCATTGTGGAAATGTACGGAGATTTGCCCGTAAGGCAGGCCTTCGCCAAAGCCGACGACATTCTGTGCACTGCAGCCAAAGGAATTGCTGAAATCATTACGAAAGCCGGCATCATCAATGTTGACTTTAAAGATGTGCAAACCGCCATGACCAGCAGCGGAAGGGCTATCATGGGCACAGGGGTAGCCGCCGGACCCGAAAGGGCTGAAGAGGCCGCCAGACTCGCACTAGACAGCCCTTTGCTGGACAATACCCGCATCAACAAGGCCAAACACCTGCTTGTTAACATTACTTATGGATCCAAAGAGCCCACCATTGGTGAAACGGCCAGGGTAAAAAAATACCTGCAACAGGAAGCCGGTAACTCCGCGCACCTGAAAATGGGCATTACCCATGACGAAAGGCTGGAAGAAGAGATTTCCATCACGGTAATTGCTACCGGTTTTGAAGTACCTGCCACAACCATTCCACAGCGAGTAGTTTCCGCTCCTGAAGTATTTGTGAGCCAGGAAATTCATAATGATGATGGTTTCGGCAAACTGGCCCAGCCCATATCGTTTGATGACCCTGTGGCTGAGATTCCACCGGCACAAGCACAACAACGGGTACCGGAAGACTACGAACACTTATGTAACCTTGAACCTTCACGCCTATCCCGCGAAAACTTGCTTGAATCACTTGAAACCCCAGCCTATCTGCGGAGAGATAAGGTTTTGTTTCAGGCACCTGCCAGCGAAAACAATCAGGTTTCACGAATGACCATTGCGGAAAATACCGAAGAAGTGGATCATATTGTAAAACCCAACAGGCACCTGCATGACAACGTAGATTAGTTTTTTCATAGTTGAGTTACAGACAGGGCGGCAGAAATGCTGCCTTGTTTGTTTTGTAAACCCTTACAAATCCTGATAAACAGATGCGAATTTGGCTGCAATTACCGCTGTATCGTAGTTAGTGACCGCCTTATTTCTTGCGTTATTTCTGTATGCGGCCCAGTTTCTATTATCCTTTAAAAAAGAAGCCACTTTTTCAGCCAGACTTACCGCATCACCTGAATCTGCCAGAAAACCATTTAACCCCTCATCCACAAGTTCAGGAATGCCTCCTACCCGGAAGCCCGCAACCGGTATCCCCATCGATAAACTCTCCATTATGGTGGTGGGCAAATTATCCTGAACGGAAGTTATTACATACAAATCGCTCATTAGAAAAGCATGCTTGATTCTATCAGCATCCGAAACATACCCCCAGAAGGTAAATGGAAAATCAAACTTTAGCTCCAATCCTTTATTGTCACCTAGAATCAAGGCATGAAAGGCAATACTCTGTTGTTGCAGTGCAGAACATAAATCGACGAACAAGGAAAAACCCTTGGCCTGATTGCCCAGATAAGCAGCAGAAAAAAGCAGAACAGGCATGTTTTGGGGCAAACCATATTTTGTGCACAATGTCTCGCGCTCCTCTGCCGCTATTGGCTGGTAAGATATCGTATTAATTGGATTCGGAATCACCTCGAAGGGCTTATTGTTTCGCATAACAAGGCTGTTTGTACCCTGTTCGGCCAGCCAGCGGCTGGGTGTTATCCAGCGAATTTGATTGTTGCCCCATAAACTTATTTTTTTCTGAATCAGTACCGACGACAAATCGTCAGAAGCCGGATTTTTCAGATATTTACAGTTGCCACAGCCGGTTTCATGGTTGGTACAACCCCAATTGTAATAGCATCCTCCTGTTACAGGCCATAAATCGTGGCATGTCCACACAAATTTCTTGGGCAAAGCCAGTAGTTTCTCGAGGGTAGCAAATGACTGAAATCCTTTGTGCACCCAGTGCAGATGGATTATATCCGCCTCCTGAACCAGCGGATGCCTGCTGATATCTATTCCCTGAGAAGCATGGCTGAACTGAAAACGAATAGACTTACCGGCCTCAAATCGTAAAAAATCCAGTTTGTCCAGTGCATGACGAAAGAAGGCCGTGAAGCAGTTCCATGGCGTATTTGAAATCAAACTATAGCCCCACGTTGATTTGCCGCTGTAGGGTTTACCTGAAAAGACAAGATGCTTTGAAAAGACCAAGCCTGATTCATTCAACGCCTCATTGAGTCGCTGCGCCACAACAGACGCGCCCCCTTCAGATGATGCATTGATATGAAGTACCTTCAGCTTTTTCAATTTTAATTCGTATTGTCGTCAGACATAATTTCATTTGAGCGGGAGCGCAGCCTGGAAACCAGCATAATGGCAAGCAGCAAATTCAGCATCATCAGCAAGCCTGCGCTGATGTATGGCAGCATAAAACCCATGCTGTAGAGGAATCCGCTGACCACCGGTCCCACAGAACGCGCCAGCGAACTTGTACTTTGCAGTAACCCCAGGGTTTTGCCCTGATCATGGGCCGGTGTGTTAACAGAAACCAGCGAATTGATGGCGGGCGTAAGCATGCCATTTCCAATCGCAAGGCAGATTACGGCACAAATCTGGACCATTACAAACCATTTCTGAGAAGGCAGCGGAATGATAGACAAACCCACAGCCACTATCGGGCAGCCGAATAACATCATGCGCTGCAACCCCACCACGCGCTGGATTGTACCAATCAAACCACCCTGCACCACAGCACTGCATACCCCAATAAATCCAAACATATAACCCACCTGCTTTACTGTGAGGTGGTAATGCTCGCTCCACAGTACGGAAGCATTTACCTGCATCATGCTGAAAGCCGCTAGGTAAATAACGTTGATAATAAACAACTTAAACAGAATTTCTTCCTTCCACACACGTCTTAATCCGGTGAATGAGGAAATAATAGAGCGTCTTTCGGTGTTTTTTTCTGTTAAACTTTCGGGCAGGGTAAACCAAGCCATGATAAAATTCAGCAAGCACAGTGCGGCAGTGCCAAAGCCCACCCACATCAGTCCGCCTGCTTCAAACAAAGCGCCGCCTATGGGTGGACCAAACACAAAACCCAGTCCGAATGCCGCACCAATCAGTCCCATTCTTTTGGCCCGCTCCTGCGGTGGCGTAATATCTGCGATATAAGCCTGTGCCGCGCTAATGTTAGCACTGCCAATTCCGGCCAACAGCCGCGCCAGAAAGAGGATGATAAAAGTATTGCTGATGCCAAGCATCAAATAACCTACAGCCGTTGCCAGTATGCTGCCTAGAATAATGGGCCTGCGGCCGATTTTATCGCTCAGCGAGCCCCAGATTGGCGAAAACAGAAACTGCATGAGCGAAAATACACCCATGGTAAGACCTACCGCCACGTCAGCATCCAGGTGCAGTCCCGATTGTAAAGCCATTTCCTTGGATACCACCGGCAGAATAGGAATGATTATTCCAAAGCCCAGCAGGTCGATGAAAATGGTAAGAAAAAGGGTTAAGATGCGTTTGTCTTTCATACGTTTTGTTTGAGAAGCTGCTTGCCCATCCAGTGGTCACGGAATGGCTTCAAGGGCTGTGATGTATAAGTTTCAAGACGGGTGTGCATCACGTCTGCAACAGGTGTATTTTCATTGAGTTTGCCTGATTCAATAGCAGCAGCAGCCGATTGCCGGGTGTTAACACCTGCGGATTCACCTTCAGGAACCAATAGCAGCAGGCGATTCAGAAAATCTATGCCGGTTGCTGTCGTAAAATCTGTCAGCAACCTATAAACCTTGTCTATACTGCATCCTGAGGGCGCCTCAACAGATTCATCTACGGCCACTGTGAGCAGGGCATTCCAGCGCAGTTCAAACCCTGCTAAAAGTGCACTGCCATGGGATTTCCAGCCGCTAACAAATTCAGTCATTGTCTGGTTTAACTGCGCGGCCTCGTTTGCATTTAAAGGCCTGTCGGCGATGAAAAACCACACACGCGAACTGGGAGACAAATGGGCTATACTCATGAATTGGCGGTACTTTGGTCTACCAGCTCGGCAATATCCAACACCTGAATCTCGTTTTCCTTTTCAAAGTGCTTGGTACCGTCGCGCAACATGGTCATGCAGAAGGGGCAATTCACGGCCAGTACCGCAGCACCAGATTCCAGCACATCTTCGGTGCGCTCCACGTTCACTTCTTTTTTGCCCGATTCGGCTTCCTTAAACATCTGGGCACCACCGGCTCCACAACACAATCCGTTGCTGCGGCAACGTTTCAGTTCCACCAAATCCGCATCAAGGCGCTCTATGACCATGCGGGGCGCTTCATAAACGCCATTGGCACGGCCCAAGTAGCAACTGTCGTGGTAGGTGATTTTTTTGCCTTTGAAAGGCCCGCCTTCAATGGCCAGACGACCTTCTTCCAGCAGCTGATTGATGAACTGGGTGTGGTGGATCACCTCATAATTGCCACCGAGGTCAGGATATTCGTTTTTCAGGGTATTGTAGCAATGCGGACAAGCAGTGACCATTTTTTTTACTCCGTAACCATTTAGCAGTTCTATGTTTTGCATGGCCTGCATCTGAAACAGAAACTCGTTTCCCGCGCGCTTGGCAGGATCACCGGTACAACCTTCTTCAGTGCCCAGGATGGCGAATTTTATACCTGCTTTTTGCAATATAGACGCGAGGGCCTTTGAAACCCGCTGTGCGCGCTCATCAAAGCTTCCTGCACAACCCACCCAAAACAAAATTTCGGGCGTTTCTCCAGCGTTCAAATAGTCCTGAATGTTTTTAATCGGATTCATAATTTACGACTGCAATTTCACGATAAACAAGTAAAAAACACAACCGGTTTTTACACATTGTCGGCAAGCCCGTATTTTCGTTGCACAAGATGCGTCTTCTCGGATTCACTATCTTTCTTTTTTATGCTGTTTTCAGCCATGCCCAAAGCTATCGGGGATTATCGGTTGTAAGCACCAAAACCGCCTGGGTTTCGGGAAGCAAAGGCAGTATTCTCAGAACGATCAACTGGGGCAAAAGCTGGGACACCCTCAATCCGAAAGACTATGCAGGCAAGGATTTCCGCGATATGCACGCTTTCAGCCGCAAAAAAGCCGTGGCTATGAGCAGTGGCGACAGCGGTGTGGTTATTATAACCCGGGATGGCGGAAAAACCTGGAAAGAAATATACCACGATTACAGGCCAGGTAGTTTTTTGGATGCCATGGATATGTACAAAGGCAAACTCGTTCTGGTTGGGGATGGCATTTTGCATCAAAAAATGTACCAGATCCGTGCTGAAAACGTGCTGAAAAACGACTCACTGAAGGCCTTTACTATTTTCGCCAAAGACCGCAAAAGCTATTACAAACAAGGTTTTCAGCCCGACAGCACCTCCTCGTATTTTGCAGCCTCGGGCAGCAACGTGCAGTGGACCGGCAAACACAACTTCTGCGCGATTCCCATTATAGATGAGAAGAGCATATTTATCCGTGTTTCCGACAATCTTATCCGTTTTCGCAGCCGTTTACCCTTCAAACAGCAAAAAGCAGGAGGTGCCTACGGATTTTACATGCACCGGAATAAAACCGGTGTGGCCGTGGGCGGTTCATTTTATAAACCCAATGAAACAGACAGCACGGCATGCTACACCACCGACGGAGGACGCACCTGGACACCCTGCCAAACCATGCCCAATGGTTACCGCAGCGGGGTTTGCGCACACAAGCGTGGCAAAATATGGGTTTGTACAGGACCCAGTGGCAGCGATTACAGCACCGATGCCGGTAAAAACTGGAAACCCCTCTTTTATGTAAAAGGTTTTAACGTTTGCACCATCCGTGGCAATTCCCTATGGCTGGCCGGCAAAGCGTCTGCCCGCATTTGGTTAAAAGATTTGCTTAAAGTTCAGCGGGAAGCCGAAATTAATCGGTCTTCGCCTCGTGGTACTCCTCCTCGGTATTGATTTGCCAGAGTTTGTCTTTGTTGCTGATACCTGAAAGGATATTGTCTACCGCCGTCATGGCCGTGAGCATGCTGTGGTCGCTGTTGTTGTATTTGTGCATGCCGTTTCTGCCAATGAGGTAGAGATTTTCCATGTTATTTACATAGTCAATCACCCGCTGAAACTCGCTGTAGGATCCGGTATAAGCGGGATAGGTTTTGGGCATCCGAATGAGTGTACTGTCAATCACATCTTCCGCAGCCAGCAGACCAATCTTCTCCATTTCCTTCACCGCCATGGCCTTGAAATCATCATCCGATAAGCTCCACAGGGCATCGCCTTCGTTGCAGAAATATTCCAGTCCCAGCCAGGTAGTATTGGCATCGGCCACCAGATAGGGGCTCCAGTTGTTGAAAATCTGCAATCGCCCGATGTTTACACCACGCTCCTGAATGTAAATCCAGTTGTCCTGCAGCGTACCCGGTTTCATTTTTTTACAGAGCAATCCCACCGTGATAAAATCGCGGTAAGACAACGCCATGGCAATGTTTTTCACCTGTTCATCGGTTTTAAAGGAAAAGGCCTCAAACAAATCTTTCACCGGCATAGTACTAAAAACCAGGTCAGATTTGAATTCCACGGTCTCGCCATTTGCATTTTTTACCCAGACTGCGGTAATTCCCTGCACAGATCCATCCAGCCTAACAACGCTATGCTCAGTCAGTATCCGGCCACCCATTTCCTGCAGCCTTTCTGCCACACGTTCCCACATTTGTCCCGGGCCCAGCTTAGGATACAGGAATTTTTCAATCAGCGAGGTTTCTGTGCCCTTCTGATCAATATCCACTGGCTTTTTACGCCTGAAAATTTGCTGTACCGCATGTACCATGGCTTTGCTCACAGATAGGCCCTTTACCCTTTGTGCACCCCAATCCTTGGCTATTTCATGGCACTTAAAACCCCATACTTTTTCGGTGTAATCCTTAAAAAATGTGAGGTACAATTCTTTGCCAAAACGGTTGATGATAAAGTCTTCCAGGGTCACTTCAGGCCTGCGCGGAAACAGACGAATTTTGGCGTAGCTAAATACAATTTTAAAAACACGCACAGCACCTAAATTTCTAAGGGTTTGCTGGTTCAGCGAAATCGGATAACTAAAGAATTTACCCAGAAAATAAATGCGGCTAATACGGTTCCTCAAAAGCATTACCAGCCGCGTTTTATCGGGATCGGCCTCTGTACCTGTCACTTCAGCTTCTTTGCCGTGGTAGTGAATGTGAGCATGCGATGCGCCTTTTTCTATTGGCATCATGCTGAGCCACCACTGCATCACGCGGTCGCTTTTGCTAAAAAAACGATGTCCACCAATATCCATGCGGTTTCCCTTGTAATTGACCGTGCGGGAAATGCCACCCATATAAGTGGAGGATTCCAGCACCGTCACTTCATAGTCTTCGCTTCGCGAAAGCAACTCATACGCAGCTGTGAGCCCTGCAGGCCCCGCTCCAATTATCACTGCGTGTTTTTTGTTGCTCATAACCACCTAAAAACCAACAGCGACAATAATTTTAGGAATTATTTACTGAAGAAATTGTATTTCAAAATGCACCAGACGGCCCTGAAACCGTCTTTCCACCCGATTTTTTTGCCCTCTTCATACGTGCGCCCGTAATAGCTGATACCCATCTCATAAATGCGGATTTTGGGAATACGCGACACTTTGGCGGTAACCTCGGGTTCAAAACCAAAGCGTTTCTCTTTTAACTGAATGCCCTGAATGATTTCCCTGCGAAAAAGCTTGTAGCAGGTTTCCATATCAGTCAGGTTTAGGTTGGTGAACATGTTTGACAAGAATGTAAGCATTTTATTACCAATAGAATGCCAGAAAAACAAGATTCGGTGTGGATTTCCGCCCATAAAACGGCTCCCATAAACGACATCCGCAAATCCGTCCAAAATGGGCTGTAGCAGAATGTTGTATTCGTTGGGATCGTATTCCAGATCCGCATCCTGAACAATAACAAAATCGCCGGTAGCTTTTTGAATGCCGGTGTGCAATGCCGCGCCTTTGCCCTGGTTCACCTCATGCCTATAATACTGAATGTTCAGCTGAGGATTGGCGGCAATATAGGCCTGAATGGCTTCCTCGGTATTGTCTTTGGAGCAGTCGTTAACAATGATGACCTCTTTGGCAATTTGGTCGCGCAGCGAAACTGCCTTCACCTTGTTCAGAATCAGTTGTATGGTCCTGCCTTCGTTGTAAGCCGGAATAACAATGGAAAGTGTTGGCATTGCACAGCAAAACTAATTAAACAAACCCAAAGGCGTGATTATATTTTCAAGCGGCACTGCATGAAGCCGGGAACCAGAAATACCTTGCCGGTGTCCGCTTCCACACAACGATAGCGTGTACGCATGCGCTCGCCTTTCACAAAGGTGCGTCCGCCTTTGGTTTCAAAGGCCGTGTTGGCGGGCACTTCCTCTAACAGAACCCAAGTAGTATCGGCATCGTATTTTCGCAGGGTGCGCACCAGTTGTGGACTGCTGCAGCTGCTGGCTTTGGGGTTTGATAAATACGTATTCAGGGAATGGTGAACATCCCGGGGCAGTAAATTTTCTTGAAAAACGGGTGTGCTTATTTCGCGAAAAAACCATTTCCATTCCTGTCCGTGCGGTTGCACGCGTCCCTGGTGTTTTTCAAAATTCAGCAGGTGGGCGACTTCGTGCAAAAACGTGATTAGAAACGCATACGGGTTCAAATCCTTGTTCACGCTGATGCGGTGGTTTTCTCCGGTCGCAGGCGGACGGTAATCACCGTATTTGGTTTGTCTGGGCCGCTTGATATGCAAATGAATCCGGTGGCGCAGTAACAATTCAGTGGCATATTCTTCCGTACCAACAGGTAGGTACTTCATCAGAACGGCCAGCAGTTGTTGCTTTTCAGACATCAGAAATTTTTGAGAGCCAGTTCGCTGATGGTATCGCCGATGCTGAGGCTGCTGGTAGCGGCGGGCGATGGCGCATTGAGTACATGCACACAGCCGGGCGCTTCGCGGATGTAGAAATCGTCAATCAGGCCGCCGTCTTTGTCGCAGGCCTGTGCACGCACGCCGGCACCTGCGGGTTCCAGGTCTTCTTCCCTGATTTCGGGCACCAGTTCCTGCAGCGCTTTGGTGAAGGCCGATTTGAAGAAACTGCGGTAATACTCGCCCAGTCCGGTTTTCCAGTATTTAATGGCAACTTTTCTAAAACCATGCCACAGCAGGCTTTGCCAGAATTCAGACCAATTGAACGAAGTGCGTTTATAACCCTCACGGCGGAAAGCAAACACAGCATTGGGACCTGCTTCAATTTCGCCTGTAATTCTGCGGGTAAAATGCACACCCAGAAAAGGGAAATTGGGATCGGGTACGGGATAAATCAGGTTCTTAACCAGATGCGCCTTTTCAGGCTTGATGCTGTAGTATTCGCCGCGGAACGGGATGATGCGCACATCCAGGTTCTGCCCAGCCATTTCAGCGATTTTATCGCAGTACAGACCGGCACAGTTCACCATGAGCTTACAAACGAACGTTTGCTTGGGTGTAATAACCTCCACGCGTCCCTCCTGCGCTTCCACCCCGGTCACTCTGTGGGAGGTGAGAACTTGTCCGCCCAACGCGCTAAACTTCTTCGCTATTTTCTCGGAAACCAGCCTGTAGTTTACAATGCCCGTCTGGGGCACAAAAATTCCTTTAATACCACAGCAGTGGGGCTCCCGCTCTTTTATCTCTGCTTCGGTCAGGTATTTCAGTCCCCCCAGGCCATTGTCTACGCCTCGCTGATAAAGCTTCTCAAGCTGTCCCAGTTCGTCTTCCTTGGTGGCCACAATCACCTTACCGCAAAATTCAACGGGGATGTTGTACTCCTTGCAAAACTCCAGCAGCATGTGGTAGCCGCGTATACAGTTTTCCGCTTTCAGGCTGCCGGGTTTGTAGTAGATGCCCGAGTGAATTACCCCGCTGTTGTTGCCCGTCTGGTGCGAAGAAATATCGGCTTCTTTTTCCAGCACCACCACATTCAACGCGGGTTGTTTTTCCTTGAGTTTCAAAGCGGTTGAGAGGCCCACAATGCCTCCGCCTACGACCACAATATCTGCTTGCATAGAATTGAGTGCAAAATAACCGCAGGATTCTATTTCACAGCAGGGAATTTTTCCTCATTTTTATAATACTTTGTCCAATGCTGCATTCCATACAACGACGTTTTTCGCAAAAGAGCTGATGCAAACCCAGCAAAGACTGGCTGTCATAGACACTGCTGTTACCAAAACCCAACTTCTGTCAGCTGCGGATTATTTTGTTGCATTCGGACGGCAATGTTGATGAAGGTCCATGGCTTTCCCCTGCGTGGCCGTATCGTTATGGTATCGGGCATATGCAAACCGCAAAGGCAGGATGGCATTAATGATGAGGCCTTCCGGGGTATCATCCCCGACGGTGGCAGAACGCGGGGCGCAAGCGTAATCAAAGCGGTAGTGGGTTTCTCAGTAGGCATGCGGTTTTTGGCACAGCAACCGTTTGAGATCCGCAACAGAATCCATTTCCATCATTGAGCTGAAAAGGCCGGTTTGCTCCAGCACGGCTGATAACTGCGCGATACGCATGGTGGGAAAATTAGGGGGCCTCATTTGTTTAATTTCAGTTACTTGTAGCAACTCATTTAATTTTTAGTCAAAAAAACAGACTAGGGATTGTTGGTATTTATGAAACGTGACTGCTTTCTAAACTATTTTGAATATTGTAAGCAC
>Ga0194128_10001141_pt1 | contig 46929 bp, 44 predicted proteins | sample TA2KigCa65mmetaG_FD_148650 | JGI IMG/M metagenome (GOLD analysis project Ga0194128, IMG submission 148650) | Freshwater microbial communities from Lake Tanganyika, Tanzania - TA2015037 Kigoma Deep Cast 65m | ecosystem: Environmental > Aquatic > Freshwater > Lake | place: Tanzania: Lake...
AGTGCACCGCCGTCGAGATAGCGTCAACATCTTACCGCCCCTCGACGCCCCTCGCGGCGTCACACCTCCTCGAAATATGCCAGATATTCCTTCGTCGGCGTTCCTTGCGAGGGACGCCGATGAACGGCAACCTGCTTGACGCTATCTCAACGGCGGTGCACTAGCGCGCACCGCTCGTCACGGGCGCGGCAGCTTCGCGGGCCGGGGTCAAGCCGGGATGTGCACCAGCTCGAGCTTGATCCCGTCCGGGTCGGCGAAGAAGACCGCGTAGTAGCCCGGTGTGTAGTCGTACTCGCGCGGCGGATCGAGGATCGTCTCGTTCCGTTGGCAGAGCTCGCGCGCGAGCGCGTCCACCTGCGCGCGGCTCCCGGCGCGGAACGCGATCTCGCAGAGGCCGACGCGGTCCTTGCTGAACGAGTCGGAGGCGAACCGCGGATCCGCCTGCTTCACCCAGAAGCTCCCCGCGGCTCCGTACCAGCCGACTCCGCCCGGGTACTCCTTGATGCCCGGATACCCGAGCTTCGGCAGGAGCCAGCCGTAGAACCGCCGCGCCCGCTCGAGATCGTTCGCGTTCACGATGACGTGGTGGACGCCGGCCGCGACGCCGTCGGGCGCGCTCGACGCCTCGGTCGGCGGACAGCCGCAGGGATCGGTCGTGCTCATCGTGGGACCTCCATCATCGAACCCCATCATCGGACGCGGGACGCCCGCATCCGGGAGAAGACCCAGAGGAAGGGAAGGCCGCTCGCCGCGACGAGCAGCGCGATCAGGCACTCGAGCGGGCGTCCGCGGAGGAGAGCGATCGCGATTGCGCCGTTCGCGACGAAGTAGAGCGCCGGCACGAGCGGATAGCCCCAGGCCCGATACGGACGCGGACGAGCCGGCTGCCGCACGCGCAGCGCGTACAGGGCCGCGATGTCCGCCATCGTCGCGAGCACGATCGCGAACGTCGTGTAGTCGAGCACGCTCGGGAAACGCCGGAGGAGGAGGATCAGCGCGATGGAGAACGCCGCCTGCGCGGCGAGGGCGACGTGCGGCGTGCGGTAGTGATCGTGGACGCGCTCCGCGCCGGGAAAGAAGTGACCGTCGAGCGCCATCGCGTACGCAATGCGCGGTCCGACGAGGATCGTCGCGTTCAGGCAGCCGAGGACGGAGAGCAGGATCAGGATCGCGGCGACGATGCCGCCGACGCCGCCGAACAGCGATCGCGCGGCCGCCTCGCCGGCGTCGCTCGCGCCGATCAGGTGCTCGAGTGGCAGCGTCCGCACGTAGAGCGCGTTCATCGCGAGGTAGAGCGCGGTGCAGATCCCGAGCCCGACGAAGAGCGAGCGCGGAATCGTCGTTCCCGGCTCGCGGATCTCGCTCGCGACGTATACCGGTGCGTTCCAGCCGAGGTAGCTGAAGAGGATCGGCGACATCGCGAGCGCGAAGCCGCCCGCCGTCACCGCGCTTCCCTCGGGCGACGTTCCCTCGAGCGGCGGGGTCGTGCTCGGAGCGGGAGCCAAGAGCCAGCCGACCGCGACCAGGAGCGCGAGCGTCCCGATCTTGAGCACGGCCGTCACGTTGTTGAAGCTCGCGCCGGTGCGGATCCCGACCCAGTTCACCCACGTGGTGGCGAGCGTCACCGCGATCGCGAGCGCGATCTTGCCCGCGCTTCCGAGGGGAAGGAGCCGCTCGACGCCGTCGGCGAAGCCCGTCGCGAGCGCCGCGACGGTTCCCGCGTAGATCACGAAGAACGAGAGCCAGCCGACGAGGAAGCCGGCCGCCGGATGGAACGCCTCGCGCAGGTAGACGTAGTCGCCGCCCGCGCGCGGGAACATCGCGCCGAGCTCGGCGTTGCCGAGCGCTCCGGCGAGCGAGATGCAGCCGCCGACGAGCCACGCGAGAAGGAAGAGCGTCGGATCGGGGACGGTCTCCGCGACGACGCCCGGCGTGAGGAAGATCCCCGCACCGATCACGGACGAGACGAGAAGGAGCGTCGTGTCGGAGAAGCCGAGCTCGCGCACGAGGCGGTCGTCGGGGTGTGCTGCGCCGTCGTACGCCGCGGCGGGCGGGGCGAGATGCGGATCGCGCGTGTCCATGCGTTCGACGGTCACATCTCAACCGTCGCGCGCGCTCGCGCTCGACGAGGAGATCGCGCGCTCCGCGTCCGCTCCGGACGCGACGAGCTCACGCGTCTCGCCGATCGCGAGGATCCACATGTCCTCGGGATCGTAGCCCGCCTGGACGCCGGCCGCGCGGAAACGCGCCGGCGGCTCCGACGGCGGCTCGTCCGAGAGATCGAACGTGCCGAAGTGGATGCCGACGAGGCGATGCGCTTCGAGGTCGCGTCCCGCGCGAACCGCTTCCTCCGGGCTCATGTGGAACGGCCGCATCATCTCCTCCGGGCGGTACGCGCCGATCGGCACCGCCGCGAGGTCGAACGGGCCGAGTACGGCGCCGATCGCGGCGAGCTCCGGGAAGTAGCCGGTGTCGCCCGCGAAGTAGAAGCGCTCGCCCGGTCCCGTCACCGCCCACGAGGCCCAGAGCGCCTTCCGGTCGTCGAAGAGCCCGCGCGCGCTCCAGTGCTGCGTCGGCAGGCAGTGGATGCGGAGATCGCGCGACGTCGCGACGTCGCCCCAGCCGAGCTCCTCGACGTTCGGGATTCCGGCCTCGCGCAGCAGCGCGCCGTTCTCGAGCGGGACGAAGAAGCGCGCCGTCGGGTTCCGAAGAGCGATCTCGGCGAGCGAGGCGAGATCGAGATGGTCGTAGTGGTTGTGCGAGATCAGCACGAAGTCGATCGGCGGCAGATCGTCGAGCGCGACGCCGGGCGGCTGCATGCGCCTCGGCCCGGCGAACGAGAACGGGCTCGCGCGCTCCGCCCAGATCGGATCGGTGAGGAACGTCTGGTGCTGCATTTGCACGAGGAGCGTCGCGTGGCCGATCCAGGTGACCGTCGGGACGCTCGCTCGTGCGTTCTCGCGCAGGAACGCGCCGTCGTTCGCGACCTGCGGCGGCGGATCGTCGCGCCCCGTGAATATCATCCCGGCGCGTCGCAGGAAGAAGGGAAGGGTGGTCGTGGGGCCGGCGCGCGTGATCTTGCCCGCGAGATTGACGAAGCGTCCGTCCTCGGCGCGCTCCGCGGGGCGGATGCCGCCGGCGAGGAGCTTCGGATCGGGTTCGGCGGCGTGCGTCTCCGTCGCCGGAGCGAGCGCGAGCGCGACGGCGAGCACTCGTGCGCGCGACCTCATCGCGTCGACCTCACCCCTGCGACTGCTGGCGGCCGCGGTCCTGGACGCGTCCGCGTCGCTCCTCGAGCGCCTCCGGAGTGACGCTTCGCGCATGCGCCCGCGAGCGCTCGCTCTCGAGCGTCATGCCCTGCTCGAACGTCGTCGCGAAGCCGTCGTCGATCACCTTCTTGTAGCCGGCGAGCACGTCGGGCTCGCACGAGAGCATGTCGCGCGCGAGCGCGAGGCACGTCGGCAGGAGCTCCGCCGGCGAAACGACGCGGCTCACGAGCCCCCAGTCGTACGCGCGCGCTGCTTCGAGGTAGTTGCCGGTCAGCGACAGCTCCTTCGCGCGGTAGATGCCGATCGCGCGCGACAGGCGCTGCGAGAGACCCCAGCCGGGAAGGATCCCGACGCGCGCGTGCGTGTCGGCGAAGCGCGCCTCGGTCGAGGCGATGAGGAGGTCGCAGCCGAGCGCCAGCTCGAAGCCGCCGGTGATCGCGAAGCCGTTGATCGCACCGATCACCGGCTGCGGCACGCGCGCGAGCGCCCGCACCGGATCGAGCGCGGTGATCGCGTCCGTTGCCGAGCTTCCGCCGCCGCCACCTCCGCCGCCGCCTTCTCCGCCGAGGCCCTTCGTGCCGAGCTCCTTCAGGTCGAGGCCGGCGCAGAAAGCGCGGCCCGCCCCGGTCAGGATCACGACCCGCGTCTCGCGATCGGAGGCGAGCGCCGCGAACGCGTCGGTGAGCGCGCGGCGCAGGTCGCGCGAGAGCGCGTTCATCGCTCCCGGCCGGTTGAGCGTGAGCGTCGCAACGCCTTCGGACTTCTCGACCAGGAGAACGGAGCTCGCGTCGGACATGGTGGTACCTCCCGCTCTTCGCGGTAGCGGACCGCCTCCGAGCGGTCGAGGGGAAAGGCTCGCTTGACAGCCGGCCAGCGCGATAGGGTAGACCCACGGGAATGGAGCTCCAGGAGATCGGCCGTGACGTCTACGCGTGTCTTCAGGAGGACACCGGCCTCGGGAAGAGCAACTCCGGGCTGGTGAACCGGGGCGGCGGCCTCGTCGTCGACACCTTCTGGGACCTGCCCCATACGCGGGAGATGATCGCGCAGTACCAGAGGGTCTGGCGCGGTCCGGCGCAGCGCGTCGTGAACACGCACCGGAACGGCGACCACTGCTGGGGGAACCAGCTCTTCACCGGCGCGGAGATCATCGGCCACCGGATGTGCGCCGAGCTGTTCCACCTCGAGACGCCGGCCGGCATGCAGGCGCTGCGCGAGGGCGCGAGCAGCGACCACCCGATGCTGCGCGAGTTCGGACGGGCGCTCTCCGAGTTCGACTTCACCGGGATCGAGCCGACGCCGCCGACCACGCTGATCGACGAGCGCATGGACATCGAGCTCGACGGCGTCAAGGTGAGCCTGATCTGGGTCGGGCCCGCGCACACGGGCGGCGACGTCATCGTGCACCTGCCCGAGCAGCGGATCGTCTTCAAGGGCGACATCCTCTTCCGTCTCTGCACGCCGATCGGCTGGGAGGGGACGTACGACCACTGGATCGCGGCGCTCGACCGGATCGTCGAGCTCGATCCCGAGGTGATCGTCCCGGGGCACGGCCCGCTCTGCGGCGTCCAAGGACCGCGCGAGATGAAGCAGTACCTCCAGTACGTGCGTGCCGAGGCGAAGCCGTGCTTCGAGCAGGGTCACTCGATCCTCGAAGCGTGCAAGCGGATCGATCTCGGACCCTACGCGTCCTGGACCGAGCCCGACCGCATCGTCTTCAACGTGGCACGCGCGTACCGGGAGCTCCGCGGCGAGCCGTTCGACGCGCCGATCAACATCGCGGAGGTGTTCGGAACGATGTTCGAGCTCCGCAAGTCGCGAGGGAAAGCATGAGCGAGGAAGCGCAGGCCGGAGCGAACGGAGCCGCGGGCGAAGACTACGACCCGTTCGAGGTCTTCGACACGTCGACCGGAGCGGGTGCCGTGCGCGATCCGTGGCCCGTGTTCGCGCGGCTGCGCGCGGCCTCGCCCGTCTACGAGGGCATGCTGAGCGAAGCGTTCGGCCTGCCGCCGATGCTCGAGTCGGCGATCTCGGCGGGCTCCCGGCTCTTCGCGGCGGTGAGCTACGACTCCGTGAGCCAGCTCCTGCTCGATCCCGAGACGTTCTCCTCGACGGGCTACGCGAAGGCGATGGGCCTCGTCTTCGGGCACAGCATCCTCGAGATGGATCCGCCGGAGCACCGCCGCTACCGGAGCGCCCTGCAGCAAGCGTTCACGCTGAAGGCGATGGAGCGCTGGGAGAACGACATCGTCCGCCCGATCGTCGATCGCCGGATCGACGCGATGATCGGCCGCGACCGCGCGGATCTCGTGCGCGATCTGACGTTCCCGTTCCCGCTCGAGGTGATCTCGGCGATGATGGGTCTGCCCGAAGACGACCTGCCGAAGTTCCACCGTCTCGCCGTCGAGCTGATCAGCATCTCCGTGAACATCGAGCGTGGGCTCCTCGCCTCGGAGAAGCTGCGCGAGTACTTCGCGGAGATTCTCGCGAAGCGCCGCGTCGAGCCGCGCGACGACTTGATCAGCATGCTCGCGCAAGGCGAGCTCGAGGACGGACAGAAGCTCACCGACGACGACGTCTTCGCGTTCCTGCGCCTCCTCTTGCCCGCCGGAGCGGAGACGACGTACCGCTCCTCGAGCAACCTTCTTTGCGGGCTCCTCCAGGATCCGGCGCAGCTCGAGGCGCTTCGCGCGGACCGCTCGCTGATGCGACAGTCGATCGAGGAGGGACTTCGCTGGGAGCCTCCGCTCACGAGCATCGCGCGCAACGCGATGCGCGACGCGGAGCTCTGCGGCGTCCCGATCCCGAAGGACTCCGTCGTCACGGTGTGCATGGGCTCGGCGAACCACGACCCGGCGCGCTGGGACGAGCCCGATCGCTTCGACATCTTCCGTCCGCAGAAGCCGCACATCTCGTTCGCGACCGGGCCGCACACGTGCCTCGGTCTGCACCTCGCGCGGATGGAGACGGCCGTCGCGCTGAACGCGCTTTTCGACCGTCTCCCGAACCTCCGGCTCGATCCGGAAGCCGAGGACGTGCACATCACCGGGCTCACCTTCCGCGCTCCGCGCGCGCTTCCCGTCGTCTTCGACGCCTGAACCGTTTCCGCTTCACTCCGCTTCAAAGAGAAGGAACACCGCCGATGGCAGGGCCCTACAGCTTTCAAGCCGACTTCGTCCTGGGCGCGCAGATCGAAGCGCGTGGTCTCCACCCCGAGGTCGGGGAGCGAACGCTCCTCGTGCACGGGGATCGGAGGTGGACGTATCGGCGCTACCGAGACGAGTCGGTGCGGATGGCGCACTTCCTCCGGGGACGCCTCGGGAGGGTCGACGAAGCGCGTCCCGGCTACGTCGCGATGCTGCTCGAGAACCACTGCGAGCTGATGTCGCTCTACGGCGGCTGCGGGTACGCGGGGCTGACGCTCTTCGGCGTCAACACGGGCCTTCGCGGCGAGACGCTCGCGGGCGTGCTGAACCAGTCGAAGGCGCGCGTCCTCGTGGTCGACCAGGCGTTGCAGGAGCACGTCGAGAAGATCCGGGGTGACCTGAAGCACATCGCAGGCGAGAACCTCCTCGTCGTGCGGACGACAGGCGCTGGCTCGCTCATCGGGCAGGAGCTGACGGAGGCCGCGACGGCGGAGATCGGCGATCTCTCGCGCGAGCGCGAGGCACCGGCGGTGGAGGTCAAGGCCGAGCAGCCGCTGATGGTGATCTACACCTCGGGAACGACGGGTCTCCCGAAGGGTATCCTCAACAACCACGCGAAGCTCCTCCTGATCGGCATGGCCGTTTCGGGGAACCTGCAGCTCGTCGCAGACGACCGCGGCTACGCGTGCATGCCGCTCTTCCACTCGAACGCGATGTTCCTCGGCTTCATGCCCCCGTTCACGGTCGGCGGCAGCCTCGCGCTACGCGAGCACTTCAGCGCTTCGCAGTTCGTGCCGGACTGCTTCCGTCACGGCGTGACGTTCTGGAACTACGTCGGCGAGCCGGTGCACTACGTCCTCGGCGCGCTCGAGAAGCAGTACGGCTCGGTCGAGCGGATCCGGGCCGAGGTGACGAACAACCCGCAGAACAAGCTCCGCTTCGCGCTCGGCAACGGCGCCGCCGCGCCCGACATCGAACGCTTCATGGACTGGCTCGGCCTCGAGGACATGTTCGAGCTCTACGGCTCGACCGAGGCGGCGATCAGCACGTTCCGGAGGAAGGGCGATCCGCGCGGCAGCGTCGGAGAGGTCGCCGATCCCGCCGTCAAGATCCTGAACGAGCGCGACGAGGAGTGTCCGCCGGCCGAGCTCGACGCGGACGGGAAGATCACGAACTACGCGGCCGCGGTCGGCGAGATCTGTCGCGTCGCTCCCGACACGTCGCTCTTCCAGGGCTACTTCGAGAACGAGAAGGCGAACACCGACAAGTACCGGAACGGCGTCTATCACTCGGGCGACCTCGGTCACATGCTCGTCCGCGACGGGAAACGCTACCTCTTCTTCGACGGCCGCACGGACGACTGGATCCGGAAGGACGGCGAGAACTTCTCGGCGCTGCAGGTCGCGCGTCTCGTGCAGGAGCATCCCGACATCGTCCTCGCGGCCGCCTACGGCGTTCCGTGCGCGGTTTCGGACGAGCTCGTGATGGTGGCGCTGAAGCTGCGGGAAGGGGCGAAGTTCGATCCGAAGGCGTTCTTCGACTTCTGCGAGCGCTCGATCACGCAGGGCGGGATGGACCGGAAGTGGTTCCCGGACTTCGTCCGCCTCGTCGACGAGTTCGAGTACACGCAGACCGAGAAGATCCTCGTGCGGAACCTGAAGAAGGTGCACTTCGACCGGAACCGGCTCCCGGACGCGCCGATCTACTGGCGGATGCGCGGCGACTCCTCGTACAAGCCGCTCACGACCGAGGATTACGGCGGGCTCCGGAAGGAGTTCGCGAAGGCGGAGAAGCTCGACCACCTCGATCGGTGAGAGAGATCTGAAGCGGCGAACGTCGCCTCGTCGTACGTGATCGGCTTGCGGAGCGCCGAGCAGCCCGCGAGCGAAAGCACCGCGAGCAGCAAGACGATCGCGTGCACGCGCACCCCCTCAGGCGACGACGCCCTTCGCGCGGAGCTCGGCCTGGCGCGCGTCGGGCACCCCGAGCTCCGCGAGGATCTCGCTCGTGTGATCGCCATACAGCGCCGGCGCCGCCGTCTCGCCGCACGCGGTGACCGAGAAGTGCGCCGCGGCGCGCGCGCGGCGGTAGGCGCCGTACACCGGATGCGTCGCCTCGACGATGCAGCCGTTGTGCGTGATCTGCGGATCGACGAGCACGTCCGGGTGCGAAAGCACCGGCGCCGCGGCGACCTCGTGCTCGAGGAGGCGTCGGTACGCTTCGGCGGTCGTCAGCGCGGCGAGCCCGTCGCGGATCGCCTCCGCGCGCTCGATCTGGTTCGCTTCCTCGAGCGAAGCCGCGCCGCGATGTCGCGGCGCGTCCGCGAGGTCGTCGCGTCCGACCGCGCGCAGGCTCCCATGGATCTGCGCCGACGTGCTCGTCCAGATCACGATCTGTCCGTCCGAAGTCGGCTGCAGCTGATAGCGCTCTCCCGGCACGGCGAAGTTCTGCACGCCGTCGCCGATCAGCGAGTGGCGCAGCATCCCGTCCGGCCAGAAGAACGCGAGCCCCGCGTCGAGCATCGAGATGCGGACGTGCTGTCCCGGCGCGCCGCGCTCGCGCGCGAAGAGCGCCGCGGTGATCGCCTGCGCGAAAGCGAACGACGTCGCCTTGTCGACGACCGCGTTCCGCACGAGGTCGGGAATCGGGATCTCGGGATTGAGCTGCGCCGCGACGTAGCCCGTCAGCGCCTGGAAGATCGGATCGTAGCCGCGCCGGCTCGCGTACGGGCCGGAATCGCCGTACCCGGCGATCGACGCGTAGACGATCCTGGGGTTGACCTTGCGCAGGTCCGCCTCGCCGACGCGCAGCCGCTCCGCCGCGCCGGGGCGCCAGTTCTGCGCGAACACGTCCGCGCCGCGGACGAGCTCGTAGAGGAGCTCGAGGCCCTCGGGCGTCTTCAGGTTGATCCCGATCGAGCGCTTCCCGTGATTGCAGTTCAGGTACATCGCCGCCATGCCGGCGCGGTAGTTCGAGAGCTGCCGGCTCTCCTCGCCGTACTTCGGCGGCTCGATCTTGACGACGTCGGCGCCCTGATCGGCGAGGATCATCGTCGCGAGCGGGCCCGAGATCACCTCGGTCACGTCGATGATGCGCACTCCCTGCAGCGGTCCAGGCATCGCGTCCTCGTTTAACGAGGCCCGCGTGCGTTGTCATCGACGCGGACTACTTGCAGCGCAGGAGCGGCCGCTTCCCGGCCTTGGCGGTGCAGGCGGCGAGCGAGTCCTCGAAGTCGAGCAGCCCGGGGTCATTCGCTGTGATCACGACGCGTCCGGGCCCGGCCGGAGGGACGGTCACGTCGACGCTCTTCGCCGTGCTCGCGATCTTGAGCACGCCGTTCGACGCCCGGCGCACCGTCAGCTTGAGCCGTGAGCCGGGCGGGTCCGGCAGGTTCTTCTTGCAGATCGCGCGGATCGGCTCGGGAAGGCCGACGAAGAGGCAATCGGACGCGGCGAAGCCGTAGGTCAGGATCGGCTCGTCCGACGCGAGCGGCGGGCTGCTCGTCGCGAATGCGTGGACGGTGAAGCCCGCGAGCTTCGCCTGCGCGAGGAACGCACCGGATCCGCCGTAGGGCGCTCCGACCGTCGCGTCGCCCGACCACGAGAGCGAGCCGTCGGGCTCGTCGTCGTCGGAGATCGACTCCTTCACCTTCAGCTTCTTCACGACGAGCCCGCTCAGATCGGCGAGATCGATCGCGTCGCAGAACGTGTCTCCATCGAAGTCGACGACCGTGCACGTCGCGGAGCAGCAGTGGTCGAGGCCGACCGCGGCGCCGGAGTCGCAGACCTCCACGCCCGTCCGGACCACGCCGTCGCCGCAGACGTTCGGCGTGCAGTCGCTCTTGCAAGCGTCCGAGCTGACGAGGTTCCCGTCGTCGCAGACCTCGCCGGTCGTGACGATGCCGTTGCCGCAGGCTGTGGGCGTGCAGTTCGAGTCGCAGCCGTCGCCGTCGAGGAGGTTCTGGTCGTCGCACGTCTCGCCGCTCGTGACGACGCCGTTGCCGCAGGCCGTCGGCGTGCAGTTCGAGTCGCAGCCGTCGTCGTCGACGAGGTTCTCGTCGTCGCAGACCTCGCCCGCCGTGAGGACTCCGTTGCCGCAGGCGGTCGGCGTGCAGTTCGAGTCGCAGCCGTCGCCGTCGAGGAGGTTCGCGTCGTCGCACTCCTCCTCGTTCGCGACGATGCCGTTTCCGCAGGCGGTCGGCGTGCAGTTCGAGTCGCAGCCGTCGCCGTCGACGATGTTCGCATCGTCGCAGCCTTCGCCGACGGAGAGCACGCCGTTGCCGCACCCGGTCGGCGTGCAGTTCGCGTCGCAGCCGTCGCCATTGTCGAGGTTGCCGTCGTCGCAGGCCTCGAAGCCGACGTTCAGGGACCCGTCGCCGCAGACGTTCAGCGAGCAGTCGTTCCGGCACGCGTCGCCGTCGACCCCGTTGCCGTCGTCGCACTCCTCGCCGTCGGTCGTGATCTCGTTCCCACAGCCCGTCGGCGTGCAGTTCGAGTCGCAGCCGTCACCGTCGACGAGGTCGCCGTCGTCGCACGTCTCGCCGTCGGTCTCGATGCCGTTTCCGCACGCGGTCGGGGTACAGTTCGAGTCACAGCCGTCGCCGGAGACCTGGTCCCCGTCGTCGCAGAGCTCGCCCGGGGAGGTGACGGCGTTCCCGCAGGCGGTCGGCGTGCAGTTCGCGTCGCAGCCGTCGCCGCTCGTCTGGTTGGAGTCGTCGCAGACCTCGTCGGGCGTCACGATTCCGTTGCCGCAAGCGGTGAGCTCGCGCAGGAAGACGTCGCGCTTCCCGTTCGCGTCCGCCGCGACGAGGTTCGTCGCGACACTCTCGAAGACCGCGAACGAGCCGCCGGCCGTCACCACGGGGCGGAGCATCGTCCCGCTGTCGCCGTTCCCTTCGACTCCCGCCGTGGAGACGCTGGCACGCGCGAGGAGGACGTGCAGCGCCTCGTCGAAGATCTGATCGTTGTCGGTGTCGCGATCGTGCAGGAAGACGTCGCGTGCGCCGTTCGCGTCGCCGTCGACGAGGTTCGTCGAGGCGCTCTGGAAGACCACCATGCGGCCGTCGTTCGAGACGGAGGGCGTCGTGCTCTCGAAGTTCCCCTCGGCTCCGAAGCCGTTCACGCTGAGACGCACGGTCGTGGCGCTCTGCAGATCGCGCGCGAGGACGTCGCGCGCGTTGTTGCCGTCGCCTGCGACGAGGTTCGTCGCGACGCTCGAGAAGACGACGTGACGCCCGTCCGCGGAGATCGCGGGCCAGCGGCTGCTGCCGTTGGCCTGTGCACCCGCCGAGCTGACGCTCGCGCGTACCGTGAGAATGGCGCCGGGCTCGTCGAAGACCTGATCCTCGTCGACGTCGCGGTCGACGACGAAGACGTCGACGTCGTTGTTCGTGTCGTTCGGCACGAGATTCGTCGCAGAGCTCTCGAAGGCGACGAACCGTCCATCCGGCGAGAGGACCGGGTTCTCCGCGTCGTGGTTGCCGACGACACCGCTCGTGCTCGTGCTGACGAGGGTCGAGACGCCGGAGTTGCGGTCGTAGACGAGGATGTCGGATCGCCCGGCCGCGCGATTCGCCTGGAAGGCGACGAAACGGCCGTCGGCGGAGAGCGCCGGGTTGCTGCTCGTCCGGTCGCGCTGCGCGCCGGCAGAGTCCACGCTTGCGCGGGTGGTCGTGCCGGTCTGGAGGTCGCGCAGGAACACGTCGCGGACGATGTTCGTGTCGCCGGCGACGAGGTTGCTCGCCGTGCTGTCGAATGCGACGAAGCGGCCGTCGGCGGAGATCGCGGGATTGTCGCAGTCCTGATTCGACTGGACGCCGAACGAGTCGACGCTCGCGAGGACGGTGGTCCCGGCTTCGCGATCGCGGACGAAGACGTCGCGACGCGTGTTGACGTCGCCCGGCACGAGGTTCGTCGCTTCGCTCGCGAACGCGAGGCGCTTTCCGCTTGTCGAGGCGGTCGGGATCAGGTTGTTGTCGTTCGCTTCGCCTCCGGCGTGCGTCGAGCTGACGCGCACGGTTTCCTCCGCGAGAGCACGCGAAGCAAGCGACGCGGAGAGCGCGATGACGATCGCAAGAGCGAGTCGGATCGCAGTGGAGGCGGAGGTGAGCATTTGCTTGGACATTCGGGTGCGTTGCAATCCTACCTTGGCTGAGCCGAGGTCGTCGAAGCAAGAGGCTTTTCGACGGAAAAACGAAGTGGGCCAAAGTGCCCCGCGCGACGTCGTCCGTTCCGCTCAACGCAGAGGGAGCGCGAGCTCGAATGTCATCCCGCGCGCGCCGGGCGAGCGCGCGCGCAGCGTTCCGCCGTGCGCCTCGGCGACGCGGCGCGCGATCGAGAGGCCGAGTCCGGTGCCGTTCTCCTTCAACGAGAAGAACGGCTCGAAGAGACGCTCGATCACCTCGTCCGGAGCTCCGCGGCCGGTGTCGGTGACGCAGAGCTGCGCCGTGCCGTTCTCGCGCGCCGCGCGAAGCGTCAGCGAGCGAGGCTCGGGTGCGCCCGCGAGCGCGTCGAGGGCGTTCTCGATGAGATTGACGAGGACCTGCCGGATCTTCTCGGCGTCCGCATTCGCCGTGAGCGCACCTTCGCCTTCTTCGAGTCCCTCGATTCGAACGGCGACGCCCGCAGCCTCGATCCGCGAATGGAGGTCGTCGGCCGTCGCGCGGAGGAGCTGCCCGAGGTCGACCGGCGCGAAGCGAAACTCCTCCCGGCGGGCGTAGCGGAGAAGCGCGGACACCTGTCGCTCGATGCGCTCGAGCTCCGCGAGGATCACCTCGAGCTCGCGCGCAAAGGGCGTCGGCTCCCGGACGAGCTGCTGGGCGAGGCTGCGCGCGGCCGTCGCGGGATTGCGGATCTCGTGCGCGATCCTCGCGGAGAGCTCACCGATCGCCGCGAGTCGCTCTGCGTGCGCGAGAGAGCGCTCGACCTCGAGCGCGCGCGAAAGAAGCTCCGCGCTGTCGAGCACGAGTCCGAGACGATCGGCGAACGCCTCGAGAGCGCGGATGTGGTGCTCGCCGCGCGTGGTCCGGCCGAGGAGCCGCTCCGTCAAGAAGAGATGGCCCCACGCGCGCCGCGGGCTCCGGATCGGGACGACGAGAGAGATCTTTGCCGCCGCCATCGCTTCGCGGAGGGAAGGATCCGTCAGCGCGTAGAACCCGAACGCGTGGACGGGAAGCCGCTCCGCCGCGCGTCCCGTCGGCCAGACCGGCTGGATTGGCTCGAGCGAAAGCGGGCCGAAGGCCGCCGTCCGCGGGGCTTCGCGATCGAGCAGCACGGCGGCGCCGTCGACCTGCGTGACGCGCGCGAGCTCGGAGAGCGCGCGGCGGCAGCACTCGAGGACGCCCACTTCTGGCGACAGCGTCTGCAGGAAATGCTCGAGGATCTCGCGCGAGCGCCGGCTCTGCCGGAACACGACGCGATCGAGGAGCTCCTGCACCCACGGCAGCCCCGGGCCGAGCACGATGACGATGCCGAGAAGGACCGAAGCGACGTAGAGGTAGCGGAGCTCGGGGTCGGCGATCTCGACGCCGAAGCCGGGCAGCGCGAAGAGGAGCCCCGCGAGCGCGATCATCGCCGCGCCGATCACGATGCTCCGCAGGAACTCGCCGAGGATCATCACGGCGAAGGCGGACGCAACCACGAGTCCCATCGTCGTGTGCGCGAGGAGCGACAGGTCGAACGGATCCGCGCGGCCCGGCCGCACGTGGGCGAGCAGGATGCCGCCGAGCCCGCCCGCGACGAGGATGCCGAGGATCGCCGGTACCGCGAGCATCGCCGTCCAGAACGCGACCCCCTGCACGTCGTAGAAGCTCGGCAGCGCTCCCTTCCGGCGCAGGCGTCCCATCTCGACGATGCCGAGCGGGATTGCGATCGCGGTGTACGAGTAGACGGGCAGGACGGGACTCTGCCACGTATGCGGCGGATCGTCCCCGTAGACGAGGAAGAGCAGTCCCGCGAGGACGAGCACGGCGGCGGCACTTCCGTAGTTGACGATGAGCCAGGCGCGCGTCGGCGGCTCCTCGCGAGTCGCCATGTACGGAACGAGGTGGCGGAAGATCGCCGCCGGCGCCACCTGCGCCGCCGCGATGACGACGTAGAGCGCTTCGTGCAGGTGGGGCAGTCGACGGCCGAGCTCCGTCGGCGTCAGCTCGATCACGCCGTGGATGGCCCAGTGCAGCGCCATCAGCACGCTCATCACCGAGATGAGGAGGAAGACTCGCGACGGCCGATTCCGCAGATAGAGCTGCGTGTACTCGAACGTGAGGATGATCCATACGACCGCCGGCAGGAAGTGGAAGCAGGCGGTGACGATCTGGTCGGGGACGCCCGCGTGTACGCCTCCGCTCATCGAAGGGATCTCCGGCCCTGCCTTCTCACGCGGCGGCGAGGATCTGCAAGGCCGGTGCCACGGCGGCGTCCCGGCTGCGCGAGCGAAGCGGGGCGCTGCTGCAGTCTAGCCTGCATTTCTCACCAGATCCCTACTGCGGCGGCCGATAGCACCGAATCTTCGCGAGCTTCTCCCTCCGGGCTCCTCGACGTACTGTTCAAGTACGCCTGCGTCGCCCTCCGGTCCGAGGCTCGCGAATCTTCGGCACTCTCGACCGCCTCGCGACGTGATCTGGTGAGAAATGCAGTCTAGAGCATGCACCCGCCTGCCATTCGGATCGGACGCTTCAATCCAGCGGTGGGTCGGGGATCGCGATCCCTTCGTGCTCGTAGCCGATCTTCCGCCGGCTCCAGACCGTCTTCGCGTTCTCGGGCCGCAGCTCCGCGTAGAGCACGCCCGCGTAGCGACGCGCCGTTCAGCTCGAGCTCGTTGCGGCCGCCCGATCATTGCCCGGATGTCGCGGCCCTGGACACGCGGCGTCTCATAGCTATAAGATAGCTATGCGATTGGCAGCCGACCCGGAGGCCGCTGAATGGCTCGAGGAGGTTCCGGGAGGCTCGCGTGGTTTCGATTGGGATGAAGGGAATCGAGGCAAGCTCATCAAGCATCGGCTCGAGCCGGAGGAAGTCGAGTCGATCTTCCGATCCCCGTTCGTGTTCGCGGGGCGAATCGTCGAGCCGGAGCACGAGGAGCAACGCTGGTTGGTGCTCGGACGAGTGGGCGATCGGCGCCTCGCCTTGATCTTCACCCGGCGAGGCAAGCGCTTGCGGCCGATCAGCTGTCGCTCGATGAGACGGAACGAGAAGCAAGCATATGAAGACGCGATCGAAGAAGAAGGCAAAAGCGAGCCGCACGATTCGTAGGGACTCTCAGGTCGCCGAATTCGAGACGCGCGATCTGGGAACGGACATCAGGGCTGCACGCACTGCCCGAGTCCTCCGACCCCGAGCGAGGCCGACGTCGATCCTGCTGGACGACGACCTCGTCGACCAACTCCGCGCAAAGGCGGCCAAGCGCGGCCTCGGCTACCAGACGATGCTCAAGATGATCGTGCGGGAGCATCTGGACGAGTACTGATCCCCGTTCGGTGTTCCCTTCAAGGGCCGCGCAGGACCATAGGCTCAACTGTTGTCATCACGGAAGCCTAGGTTGAGCCCCCGGTCTACTGTGTAGGGGACGCATGCAATCTCGTTGCGCTCGCCACTCGGTCGATTACGGCGCCGCAGCGCTGCCTATTGGCCGAAGCTCACAGTTACCCGGAGGAATGCAGCTTCGAGCGAGCCCTCGCGTGTCAGCTCGGCATGTCGTACTGCGTAGCATTCGGGCACGACCTCCTTGCCGTCGAAGAGTTGGTCGAAGCCGAACAGAGTGAGTCCGACGTCGAGATCGCCGCCGGCCGCGATCTCCTCCGGCCCGTCCGTCGGTGGTTCGAACGAGAAAGGCCGCGGCCGATCCAAAGCCGTGGTGGGCCTGGTCGCCGGGGCCCGCGGTCGCGGTTGGCGGCGCTCCGGCCGGGTTGCAGACGAAGGGCCCGGGGGCGAACGACAAGGCTCGCTGCCATGGCGTTCGTCGAGGGCTGGCGGGATTCGCCTCGAGCGAAAGGGAGGTGCCGATCGTGCTCCGCTTCGGCGCGGGGTGTCCGCTCAGTACAGCTTGACGACCTTCACGCCGTCCGGCGACGCCTGCGTGCACAGGTCGCAGAGGACGCACTCGTCGACGTTCTCCTCGACGACGTCGACCGAACGATCGTCCGAGGCGAGCTTGAAGATGTTGACCGGGCAGACCTCGACGAGCTTCTTCGCGAGGCCGTCGGTCTGGCGGACGATGGCGTCGTCCACGTCGACGCGGATGAACATGGCCATGGGCGGGTGGTTATCTTCCCGCCGCGCCGGAATCCAGCCGTGCCCTCAGGCCACTCCGGCGCGGCGGGCCCGCTCGAGGACCCGCTCCTGGACCGCGACGAGCGGCGCGTCGACCATCTTCCCGTCGACGGTGAGGACGGCGCTCCCCCGATCGCGCGACCGCCACGCCTCGAGCACGCGCTTCGCCTTGTCGATCTCCGCCGGACCGGGCGTGTAGACCTCGTTCGCGATCTCGACCTGCCGCGGATGGATGCAGAGCTTCCCTTCGAAGCCGAGCATCCGACCCGCGTCGGTCTCCGCGCGAAAGCCGTCGTCGTCCTTGACGGCGAGGTACACGCTGTCGATCGGCGTGACGCCTCCGGCGCGCGCCGCGATCACGAGGTTGCAGCGCGCGTGGTACACGACGCCGCGCGAAGCGTCCGCTTCGCCGAGCCCCATCTGCAGCGCGAAGTCCGCGTGGCCGAAGCAGAGCGCGGCGACGCCCGCGCGGGCGACGTCGAGCGCGCGCGCGATGCCGAGCGGCGTCTCGACGAGGGCGAGGAGATCGACGCACTCTCCGCCCGCGAGGCGTGCGGCGGCGCGCGCGACTTCGGCGAGCGTCTCGGGACTCTCCGACTTCGGGATCATGACCGTCCGCGCGCCCGCGCCGAGCACCGCCGCGAGGTCCGCTTCGAAGTACGCCGTATCGGGCGCATTGAGCCGCACGGCGGCCTCTCCGACGAAGCCGCCCGCGCGAATCGTGTCCGCGACGAGGGAGCGCGCTTCCTCCTTCTGCGGCGGCGCGACCGAGTCCTCGAGGTCGAGAAGCACGACGTCGGCGACCGCCTCGCGCGCGCGCTCGAGCTTCCGCGGCTCCGCGCCGGGCACGAAGAGGAGCGAGCGTCTCGAGCGAAGGGAGTCTGCGGCGGGCGTTGCCATTTCTCGATCCTGTTGCTTCCCTCAAGAGCCGAGGAGGAGCCGATTCATGCGTAGCGCAAAGGATTTCTTCAAGCCCCTCGCTCTCGGAGCGCCGACCCCCGTGCGGGAGATCCCGTTCCGGCCCTCCCGCATGATCCACTTCTTCGACCCGAGCAACCCGAAGATGGCCTCGAAGGTCGGCGACCTCGCGAAGCAGTGCGACGTGCTCCTTGGCAACCTCGAGGACGCGATCCAGGCGGACAAGAAGATCGAAGCGCGGAAGGGCCTCGTACAGATCGCGAGGAACACGGACTTCGGGAGCTGCCAGCTCTGGACGCGCGTGAACAGCCTCGACTCGCCGTGGGCGCTCGACGACGTCGTCGAGCTCGTGACGGAGGTCGGCGACAAGCTCGACGTCATCATGATCCCGAAGGTCGAGGGGCCGTGGGACATCCACTACATGGACCGGCTCGTCGCGCAGCTCGAGGCGAAGGCGGGTCTGAAGAAGCCGCTCCTCTTTCATGCGATTCTCGAGACGGCGGCGGGCGTCACGAACGTCGAGGAGATCTGCGGTGCGAGCCCGCGCATGCAGGGGCTCTCGTTCGGTCCCGCCGATCTCGCCGCTTCGCGCCGCATGAAGACGACGCGCGTCGGCGGCGGGCATCCCGGCTACCTCGTCCGCACGGATCCGGATCCGAACGACCCGAACGCGTTCCGCCCGACCGCGCAGCAGGACCTCTGGCACTACACGCTCGCGCGCATGGTCGACGCCTGCAACACGCACGGCCTCTTGCCGTATTACGGCCCGTTCGGCGACATCAAGGACACGATCGCGTGCGAGGATCAGTTCCGGAACGCGTTCCTCCTCGGCTGCGTCGGCGCGTGGAGCCTGCATCCGGTGCAGATCGAGATCGCGCGCAAGGTGTTCAGCCCGCCCGTCGACGAGGTGCTCTGGGCGAAGAAGGTGCTCTCGGAGATGGGTGACGGCACCGGCGTCGTCATGATCGACGGCAAGATGCAGGACGACGCGACCGTCAAGCAGTGCCGCGTGATGGTGCGGCTCGCCGAGCGCCTCGCCGCGAACGACCCGGAGCTGAAGAAGGCGTACGCGTTCTAGATCTCGGCCCTTCCGAGCGCGTCTCGCGTGCGCGCTTCACGGCTGCGTCAAGCACCGGTCGGGACGACTCGGGCACCCTCCAGGCTGAGGTCACGGTCCGTTCCCCAGACTTCCCGAATGCGCAGCCGCGAGAGAAAGACGAGGCTCGACGCGTCGACGTAGGTGAGCTTGTGGCCGCGTAGGCTCTCGAGCTTCGTGATGACGGCTTCGTGGTGCGCGGAATCGATGGCCTCGAGCGTGAGCCAGGAGAAGTCGGAGAGCGCCAGGCGAAACGTGCGGGCGGCCTCTTCGCCGAGTCGGTGGAGGAACCAACCATACGTCTCCGAGACGATCGCCAGAGACGAGTGGCATCGCGGCGGAGGGTCCGAGAAGAGCTCGACGGCGGCGGCGTGGAAGCGATCCGAGCGATCGAGGAAGGCGATGAAGATCCCGCTGTCGAGGAAGACGGCTCTCGCCTTCACGGTCGCGGGCGCCCGTAGACGACCTCGTCGACGCTTCGACTCGCGTCGGAATCGCCGGACGCCAGCGCTCCGGCGTGTCGCATCCACGGCCGCTCGCGGGTGCGGCGATGTCGAATTCCGGCGGCGACGAGCCGGCGCAGGAACTCCGCAAGGGAGATCCCCTGCTGGCGAGCCTCCCGTTTCGCCTCGCGGTAGGCCTCTTCATCCAAGGAGATCTGCGTTCGGATCATGTTATCACGATAGTCTATAGTGATAACACGGGCAAGACGTGAGCGGACCTTCAGCAGCGCTCCCACGCCTCGAAGTCCGGCTTCGCCATGCGCTCGCGGAAGCGCTCGAAGCTCCACGGCCACGCGGCCGGGACGCCGCGGTCGTCGAGGTACCAGCTTCGGCAGCCGGTCATCCAGATCGTCTTCTTCGCGGCCTCGACGCGGTCCGCGTCGAATCGATCGCTCGCCGCGTGCGTCGGGCTGAGCTCGCGGCAGCGTCCGGTGCGGATTTCCTCGACGAGCTGCAGGACGTAGTCGAACTGCAGCTCCGCCACCTCGATCAGCGAGAAGTTCCCGACCGGCCCATTCGGCCCGTTCAGCAAGAACAGGTTCGGGAAGTCGGGGATCGAGATCGAGAGGTACGCGCTCGGCCGCTTCGCCCACACGTCGTCGAGCCGCGTGCCGCCGCGGCCGACGACCTCGATCGGACGGAGGAAGCGATCCGTCCGGAAGCCCGTCGCGAGGACGAGCACGTCGAGCTCGTGCAGCCGTCCGTCCTTCGTCCGGATTCCGCCTCTTTCGATCCGCTCGATCGCTTCGGTGACGAGCTCCGCGTTCGGCCGCTGGATCGCCTGATAGAAGTCCGGTGACACGACGAGCCGCTTGCACGCGGCGCGATACGAAGGACGGAGCTTCTCGCGCAGCACGGGATCGGAGACGCTGTTCTCGAGGTTCGCGCGGCAGACCTCGGCGATCATGCGCATCTGCGGCGAGTCGGCGTCGCCGAGAGCGTTCGCGAAGTTGTCGGCGAACATCCGCGACATCACGTCTCGGAGCTCGCGCATCTGCTCGGGCGAGCGCGCGAACGTCGCCTTCTCCCCGGCGGTGTAGGGGGGATTCTCCTGCGGCGCGATCCACTGCGCGGTCCGCTGGAAGAGCGAAAGCTTCGCGACGCGATGGACGAGCGCCGCGGTCATCTGCACCGCCGTCGAGCCGGTGCCGATGATGCCGATCCGGCGGCCGTCGAGCGGCACGCGATGGTCCCAGCGCGCGCTGTGGAACGCCGCGCCGCCGAAGTCGGCGAGACCGGGGAGGTCCGGGACGTTCGGGTGGTGGAGGACGCCGGTCGCGCCGATCACGACGTCGGCCTCGTCCCGCACGCCGTCCTTCGTCTCGAGGAGCCAGCGCCCGTCGCGATGCTCGCAGCGGGCGATCTCCGCGCCGAAGCGGATCCGCCCGACGACGCCGCGCCGCCGCGCGACGTCCTCGAGGTACGCCTGGATCTCGTCTCCGGGCGAGTAGCGATGGCTCCAGTCGGGGTTCGGCTCGAACGAGTAGCTGTAGAGGTGCGAAGGGACGTCGCAGGCGATGCCCGGATAGGTGTTCTCGCGCCAGGTGCCGCCGAGGCGGTCCGCCTTCTCGTAGATCGAGACGTCCTCGTACCCGGCCTCCTCGAGCCTGATCGCCGCGAGGATGCCGGACATCCCGGCGCCGATGACGACGAAACGTAGGGGTTGGGGGTCGCTCATATCGTCGCGGCGATACCACAACGGCCGGCGACACGCCGGGACGAGGGGGTCCGGTTCGTTGCGCCGCATCTGCACCCAGGCTCGCGAGAGTCCGGGTGCCCCCGCCGCTCAGCGGACCGGCTGCTCCACTCCGGGCGCTGCGCGCCCCTTGCGGAGGAGGAACCACTCGGGGAACGCGACCGGCCCGGCGAGCTGCTCGATCGGCGCGACGAGCTCGAATCCTCCGACCCAGAGAAAGAGGAGGCCGAGCAGCCACTGGACGGTCCACAGAGCGGCGTTCCTCGTTCGACTCCATTCGTCTCGAGCTTCTTCAGCCGCCGGCCATCGCGCCGACGATCAGGAACGGCTCCGTCCCCTTCGCGATCGCCTCGGGGAGCGGCGTGTCCAGCGACTCGTGCGAGAGATCCTGCTCGCACGCGAAGAAGCGGACGAACGGACGCCGCTTCTGCGTCGCGTGATCGCGGATCGTGCCGAGGAGCGCAGGGAAGCGCGCCTCGAGGGCGTCGACGACGGCGCGCGTCGTGACGACACCCGAAACCTCGACCTCCACCTCGCCGTCGACGCGGGCAAGCTTCCTGAGGTGCGCGGGGAGGACGACGCGGATCATGGCAGCGTCTGCACCTCGACGGACAGCACGGCGGGAAGGTCGCGGACGATCGGGTTCCAGGAGTCGCCGGCATCCGCGGAGGCGTACACCTGCCCGCCGGTCGTGCCGAAGTAGATGCCGCACGAGTCGAGCGAGTCGACCGCCATCGCGTCGCGCAGCACGTTCACGTAGCAGTCGCGCTGCGGCAGTCCCTTCGTGAGCGGCTCCCACTCGTTCCCGCCGGAGCGGCTCCGGTAGACACGGAGCTTCCCGTCGGGCGGGTAGTGCTCCGAGTCGCTCTTGATCGGTACGACGTAGACGGTGCTCGGCTCGTGCGCGTGCACGTCGATCGGGAAGCCGAAGTCGCTCGGCAGGTTCCCGCTCACGTCCTCCCGGGAGTCGCCCGCGTTCTCGCTCCGCATCACGTCCCAGTGCTTCTGCATGTAGAGGACGTTCGGCCGCGACGGGTGCATCGCGATCCGGTGCACGCAGTGGCCGACCTCGGCGTTCGGATCGGGGATGCCTTCGGACTTGAGCCCCCGGTTGATCGGCTTCCACGACTTGCCGCCGTCGTCGGTGCGGAACGCGCCCGCGGCGGAGATCGCGATGAACATGCGCTCCGGGTTCGAGGGGTCGAGGAGGATCGTGTGCAGGCACATTCCGCCCGCGCCCGGCTGCCAGAACGGTCCGGAGCCGTGCTCGCGGAGCCCCGGCAGCTCGCTCCAGCTCTGCCCGCCGTCGGTCGAGCGGAAGATCGCGGCGTCCTCGACGCCGGCGTAGACCGTGTCGCGATCCGTGAGCGACGGCTCGAGGTGCCAGACGCGCGCGAACTCCCAGGGATGCGGCGTGCCGTCGTACCACTGGTGCGTACCGGGGACGCCCGCGTAGGTGAACTGGTTGCCGACCGTCTCCCAGGTCTTGCCGCCGTCGTCGGACCGGTGCACGACCTGCCCGAACCAGCTGGTGCACTGCGAAGCGTAGAGGCGGTCCGGATCCACGGGGGATCCCTTGAGGTGGTAGATCTCCCAGCCGCCGAAGTGGGGACCGCTCACGTCCCACTTGTCGCGCTTCCCGTCCGCGGTCAGGACGAACGCACCCTTTCGCGTGCCGACGAGGACTCGTACTCCGCTCATGCCTCCTCCTTTTCGTGAGGTAAGTCGAACGGCACCGTGCGGGTTCGACACCCGCCGGAGGAAATCTCTACTCGGCGGCGGGCGCGACGCAGCGGTTGACCAGGGTGCCGAGGTGCTCGATCTCGCTCGTGATCTCGTCGCCGACCGCAAGGTAGCGGCGGGGATTCCGGACGGATCCGACCCCCGCGGGCGTCCCCGTGAAGATCAGGTCGCCGGGGAGGAGGGTGCAGTGCCGGGAGAGGTACGCGATCGTCTCGGGGACCGAGAAGACCATCAGGCTCGTCCGCGCGCTCTGCATGCGCTCGCCGGAGACGTCACAGGTGAGTGCGAGGTCGTTCGGATCCGGTATCGCGTCGAGCGAGATCACCGCCGGTCCGATCGGTCCGAAGTTCGCGAGCGACTTCCCCAGTGAGAACTGCGCGGGCGTGTCGGAGAACTGCAGGCGCCGGTCGGAGACGTCCTGCCCGACGCAGTAGCCGGCGACGTGCTCGAGCGCCTTCGCCTCGGGGATGTTCCGTCCGCCGCGACCGATGACGGCGACGAGCTCGACCTCCCAGTCGACGCGGCTCGAGCCGATCGGGACCGCCGCGCGCGGTCCGGCGAGGCAGCTCGGGAACTTCGTGAAGATCATCGGCGACTTCGGCAGCTCGAGCCCCGCCTCGGCGGCGTGATCGCGGTAGTTCAAGCCGAGCGCGAAGACCTGCGCGGGGAAGGGGACGGGCGGCCCGAGCGCGGCTTCGTCGAGCGTGGTGACGAGCCCTTCGCTCGCGCCCGCAAGCGAGGCCGCGGCCCAGTCGCGCACGACGTCCCAGGCGCGGATTGCGGCCATCGGATCGGAGGGCAGCGCTCCGCGCGAGGCTTTCTCGAGGTCGACGGCTCCGTCGCCGCGCCGCAGCGCCGCGCGGCCGTGCAGGTTCACGAGTGCGGTTTTCATCGACCGGACGATACTGTGCGTCCGAGATCCGCGCGAGCCGCCATGTCGAGGGCAACAGAGATCTCCTCGGACGAATCGCCGTTTCTGCCGAGACGAGCGCTCTCGATGCTGCAAGGAGGGCGTCGTAGATCGGGGATCTGCCGCGCACGATGAGCGTCGCGCGGCAGCTCGAGATCGCCCGCGCCGAGCCTCGCTGCCGGGGCGCCCCGGTCAGCGCGCGCGAGCGCGACGGGACGAGGAGGGTGCCCCGGCGGCCGACTCCACCCCGCCGTCGAGCAGCGCCAGCAGCCGCCGCGCCGCGTCCGTCGGCGTCAGCTCCGCGCTCGAGACCGACGCCTCGAGCTTGGGCAGGAGCTCGCGCACGTCCGCGCGCGCGAGGAACTTCCTCCGGAGCCCGTCCTCGAGCGTGCTCCAGAACCACGCGTGACGCTGCTCGCGGCGGAGCTCGTCGAGAGCGCCCGCGGCCTCGAGCTTCTCGTGGTGGTCATGGATGATCGACCACACCTCGTCCATGCCGCGCTGCTCGAGCGCGCTCACCGTGACGACCGGCGGATCCCAGTGCGGCGTCCGGTGGCGGAAGAGCCGCAGCGCGTTTCGATACTCGGCCGCGGCGCGCATCGCGCGTTTCGCGTTGTCGCCGTCCGCCTTGTTGATCGCGAGCGCGTCGGCGAGCTCCATGATGCCCTTCTTGATCCCCTGCAGCTCGTCGCCCGCGTTCGGCAGCATGAGGACCAGGAAGAAGTCGACCATCGAGGCGACCGCGACCTCGGACTGCCCGACGCCGACCGTCTCGACGAGGACGACGTCGTAGCCCGCCGCCTCGCAGACGAGCATCGCCTCGCGCGTACGCCGTGTGACGCCGCCGAGCGAGCCGGCCGAAGGGCTCGGTCGAATGAACGCGTTCGGTGAAGCCGAGAGGTTCGACATGCGCGTCTTGTCGCCGAGGATGCTTCCGCCCGAGCGCGCGCTCGATGGATCGACCGCGAGCACCGCGACGCGCTTTCCCTGCCCGATCAGGTAGAGCCCGAACGCCTCGATGAACGTGCTCTTGCCGACGCCGGGCACGCCCGTGATGCCGACGCGCGCGGAGCCGCCCGTCGACGGCAAGAGCGTCTCGAGCAGACGCTGCGCTTCCTGCTGATGATCGGCGCGCGTGCTCTCGACGAGCGTGATCGCCTTCGCGAGCGAGCGACGATCGCCCGCGCGCACGCGCTCGGCAAGCGCTTCCACCGCGTTCGTCGAGGTCGCCGAGCCGGGGCTACTCGTGGGCGGCACCGGGCTTTCCGCCGTTCGCGCTTCCACGGTGCGCGATCAGGTCGAGCACGCGCCGCGCCGCGACGGGGATGCGCGTCCCCGGTCCGAAGATCGCCTTGACGCCGGACTTCTCGAGGAACGGATAGTCCTTCGGCGGGATGATGCCGCCGACCGCGACGACGACGTCGCCCGCGCCGAGCGCGTCGAGCTGCTTCACGATCTCCGGCACGAGCGTCTTGTGCCCGCCGGACTGCGTCGAGACGCCGACCACGTGAACGTCGTTCTCGACGGCCTGCCGTGCGATCTCCTCGGGCGTCTGGAAGAGCGTCCCGACGTCGACGTCGAAGCCGAGGTCGGCGAACGCCGTCGCGATCACCTTCGCGCCGCGGTCATGCCCGTCCTGCCCGACCTTCGCGACGAGCATGCGCGGGCGGCGTCCCTGCGCGGAGAGGAAGCTCTCGATCTCCTTCTGCATCTCGCGCCAGTCGTCGTCCTCGCTGAACGCGGAGCCGTAGACGCCGGAGATCGACTTGATCTCCGCCTGGTAGCGCCCCCAGACCTTCTCGAGCGCGGCCGAGATCTCGCCGACCGTCGCGCGCGCGCGCGCCGCCTCGACGCCGAGCTCGAGGAGGTTGCCCTGGCCGGTCTGCGCGCAGGTCTGCAGCGCTTCGAGCGTCGCGGCGACCTTCGCTGCGTCGCGCGTCGCGCGGATCTTCTCGAGCCGCGTGACCTGCGCCGCCCGCACCGCCGTGTTGTCGATCTCGCGGAGGTCGAGCTCCGGCTCGTTCGGGCGCTGGAAACGGTTGACGCCGACGATCACGTCCTCGCCGCGGTCGACACGCGCTTGACGCTGCGCGGACGTCTCCTCGATGCGGAGCTTCGGCATGCCCGCCTCGATGGCGCGGACCATGCCGCCCATCTCCTCGACCTCCTCGATGATGCCGAGGGCCTTCGTGGCGAGAGCGTGCGTCAAGGACTCCATGAAGTACGAGCCGCCCCACGGGTCGACGACCTTCGGGATCCCCGTCTCGAGCTGCAGCACGAGCTGCGTGTTGCGCGCGACGCGCGCGGACTCGTCGGTCGGGAGCGCGAGCGCCTCGTCGAACGAGTTCGTGTGGAGGCTCTGCGTCCCGCCCATCACCGCCGCCATCGCCTCGACGGTCGTGCGGATGATGTTGTTGTACGGGTCCTGCTCCGTCAGGCTCGCACCCGACGTCTGGCAGTGCGTGCGGAGCATCAGCGACTCGGCCTTCTTCGGCGCGAAGTGCCTCTTCATCAGCGTCGCCCAGAGGAGCCGCGCGGCGCGGAGCTTCGCCACCTCCATGTAGAAGTTCATCCCGATCGCGAAGAAGAACGAGAGGCGTCCCGCGAACGCGTCGATGTCGAGGCCCTTCGAGAGTGCCGCGCGCACGTAGTCGAGGCCGTCGGCGATCGTGAAAGCGAGCTCGAGATCGTTCGTCGCTCCCGCCTCCTGCATGTGGTAGCCGGAGATCGAGATCGAGTTGAACTTCGGCATCTCCTTCGAGGTGTACTCGATGATGTCCGCGACGATCCGCATCGAAGGCGCAGGCGGATAGATGTAGGTGTTGCGGACCATGAATTCTTTGAGGATGTCGTTCTGGATCGTGCCGGTGAGCTGAGCGCGCGGCACGCCTTGCTCCTCGCCGGCGACGATGAAGCTCGCGAGCACCGGGAGAACGGCGCCGTTCATCGTCATCGAGACGGACATCTTTTCCAGCGGCACGCCTTCGAAGAGGATGTTCATGTCCTCGACGGAGTCGATCGCGACGCCCGCCTTGCCGACGTCGCCGACGACGCGCGGGTGATCGCTGTCGTACCCGCGGTGCGTCGCGAGGTCGAAGGCGACCGAGAGGCCCATCTGCCCGGCGGCGAGGTTCGCGCGGTAGAACGCGTTCGACTCCTCGGCGGTGGAGAACCCGGCGTACTGCCGGATCGTCCACGGGCGCTCGGTGTACATCGTCGCGCGCGGGCCGCGTACGAACGGGAATCCGCCGGGGATCCCGTCGGCGAAGTCGATGCCCTCGACGTCGGCCCGGGTGTAGAGCGGCTTCACGTCGATGCCTTCGGGCGTGTGCCAGACGAGTTGTTCGGGATCGGCGCCCTTGCGCTCGCGCTTGGCGAGCTCGCGCCAGCGCTCGACGTCTGCCTTCTCGGGTTGTGTGGCCATGGGCAGGTAGGATCGGCTTCCGGCGGGGCAGGCGCAAATCGCTGCTCCCGCCTGCGGCGGAGCCATGCTTGACCGCGTTCGCGCTGCTCGGATAGGCAGGCTTAGGAGACCCAAGTGACTCGACCCACCGCTGGGCCCACCGTCTTGACGCTCTTTTGCGTGAGCCTGACCTTCGGGGCGACCTCCAGGTCGGGCAGTCCGAAGCACCGGTCCGGGTCGAGCTCACGATCGGCGAGACGTGGCGCTACTGCGCCGAGTTCGGCGGCTTCGTCGTGCACGACGGCTCCGATGGGAAGTCGTTCCTGGCGAAGCTCTCCCCAACGCCTGCCGGCTGCCCCTGAGCGCCGCGCGGACAGACGGGGCACGAGACGGTGGACCTAGGACTGAAAGGGGCCGCCGTCTGCGTGCAGGGCGGCAGCAAGGGCATGGGGCGCGCAGCGGCCGAGTGCTTCGCGGCGGACGGAGCGCGAGTCGTGATCCTCGCGCGGGGCCGGGACGAAATGGACGCGACCGTCGCGGAGCTGCAGCGTCTCGGCAGCCCGGACGCGTGGTGCTGGCCGACCGATCTCCTTCACCCGACGAGCGTCGAGGAGGCGTTCGCTGCGATCGGCGAGCGCTGGGGCGAGCTCAACACGCTCGTCAACGCGGCCGGCCCCGGAGCCGACCAGAAGACGTTCGACGGGATCTCGGACGACGAGTGGCACCGCGCGTTTTCGCTCGGCGCGCTCAGCGCCGTCCGCTGCGCGCGCGCGGCGCTGCCGTGGCTCCGGAAGGCGGAGTGGGCGCGCATCGTCAACGTCTCCGCGCACTCGACGAAGCGGCAGTCGCGGACGCTCGCGGCCTACACCGCCTCCAAGGCGGCGATGACGAGCATCAGCAAGAACATGTCGCTCGCGCTCGGACCGGAGGAGATCCTCGTGAACACGGTGTCTCCCGGCTCGTTCGCTTCGGACGGGTTCAAGATGGGGATGCGCCGCCTCGCCGCGGGCCGCGGCCTCGATCCGGACAATCTCTACGACTGCATGCGCTGGATCGCGGAGGACTTCGGACACCCGGCGCACCTGCCGCGCGCCGGCGATCCGAAGGAGATCGGCGCGGTGATCGCGTTCGTCGGGTCGAAACGGAACTCGTACATGACGGGCGCGAACATCAACGTCGACGGGGGCTCGGACTTCACCTGAAGCTCCCGGCGGCATGAACGACGCGACGAGCTCTCGCGCGGCCTCGGAAGCGGGCGTGCCGGAGCCGGAGCCCGCCTCCGACGTGCACCTGCACGACTACGAGACGCCGCCGTCGCGTCCGGCGGCGGGAAGGATCGTCGGCTTGCGTTGAGCGCGCGGAGCCACCGAGCGCGGCTCGAAATCAGAGGACGACGGTGCGGCCGGCTTCGCTGGCGATCTCGATCGCGGCGAAGTCGACCGCGCCGGAGCACTTCTGGAACACGCTGACGGCGATCAGCCAGACGGCGACGATCTCACGCGGCGGCGGCGCGTCGGTCCGTACCGCGGTTTCGTAGTCGCGCACGACCGACCGCTCCTCGTCGTGCCACTTGCCGATTCCCGAAGCGCCGCTCCGCACGACGAGGTGCGTCTCGCGCTGGTCCCAGTGCGGCAGCGGGCAGCGGAAGCACGTCTCCGCGGGGAGCGTGCTGCTCCAGTACCAGGTCAGGTCCTGCCCGTTGTCGAGCTCGAGGGCAATCGAGAGGTAGTCGTGCGTGACGAGCTGGTCCTCGGCGACGGCGCTCGGCAGGTCGTGCACGCGCCAGCGCCAGCGGAGGCGCGTGTCGTCGCGGAGCGGCACGCGGACGGGACGGCGCAGTATGCCGACGTCGTCACGCGTCTCGGCCGAGATCGCGGCGGTTCCGTCGAAGCGTGCCGCGCGGTAGATGTCCGCAGGGCCGAGGAACCAGAGGTACTCCCAGCCCGCCGGCTTCTCGATCGGCCTTGCCAACCGCGCGCTCTCGGCCGCAAAGAGCGGCTCCTCCGGTACGGCCCGAGCGAGCGCCTCGACTCCGGCGCGTGCTTCACCGCGCCAGCGAACGACGAGGACCGCGAGACCGCCGCCGAGCGCTTCGTAGAGCTCGCGCGGCGTGTCGAGATCGCCGTCCTCGTTCCGCCACTCGCCCTGGTAGATCCCGAGCTCGAGCGCGCCGCTCGACGGTGCGCGAAAGCCGTACGTGTCGCGCGTGCCGTTCAGGAGCGGCCCGCGTCCGCCGACGCGCGCCCAGAGGTGCAGGGCGGCACCGTTCCAGAGCCCGGCCTCCTCGGAGAGGACGACGCGCCCCTCCGCGAAGAGCGTGAAGGAGTCGCCTTCCGCGAGCGCGACGCCGGTCACGGTCCATGGCGGGACCTGCGCGGGAAGGTCGACGACCTCGGCGGCGGCGACGTGGCGCTCGAAGACGTCCCGAGGCACGCGCGCGAGCGAGTCGCGCAGTCGCCTCGCGGACTCCGAAACGCTCGTCGCCATGGCCGCGTCCGACCTCGGCTCTTCTACGCTCCGGTGAACTTCCGGAAGTCCGCGCTCGCCCACCGCTCGGGACGAAGGAGGACGAGGATCTCCGACGTGACACCGTTCGGATAGGACGCCGCGAGGTACGCTTCGCCCATCTCCTTCCCGAGGTAGCGGATCGCCATCTCGCGCGTGTCCTGCGCGAAGTCGACCTTGGCGAACGTGACCGGTCCTTCGACGGTGACGTAGATGTACGGCGCGGTCTCCGTCTGCGCGCAGAGCGTCGCGCGGCCGAACTTCCGCAGGAGGCGCGCTTTCCGCGAATCCTCTCCCGTTGCGATCCGGATCTCGCCGCCGGGCGCATAGCGGTACCAGACCGGGACGGCGAGAGGGCCGCGCGTTTCCGCGGCGACGCTGAGAATTCCGACGTGCGTTTCGGCGAGGAACGCCTCGGACTCGGCTCGGCTCATGGCGAGAGACATGAAACTCCTCCTACGGATTCGGATAGAACGGCGTCGAGTCCCAGAGGTTCTGCGGCTCGAGGCTCCACCTGCGTGACGACGAGCGTCTCCGACTGGAAGAGGTCCCCGTCGGCGTTCGGCATGCGGACGACGTCCCAGCAGAAATGCCATGTGGAAACCGTCGATCCCGAGGTCGGGACCGTCTGGGTGAGCTCGTTGCCGGAGGTGCCGTAGCCGCCGGGGGATCGCGGAGCATCTCGATCCGGTGGAACGCCGCCGCCTTCGCGGGGTCGTCGGACGACGTCAGGTCGCACACGACGACGCGTCCGCCCGGGTCGAGCACGGTGTCGTCGGGCCCGGCTCCGCTCACCTCGACGAGGAGTGCCAGCGCGCGCTCGTCCTTGATCGCGGGCGCGGTCGAGAACGGCACCGCCTGCTGCGTGAACTGATCGAGGATCCGCTCGCGATGGGTCGACATGGCGGGAGGAGACTATCACGAGGGACGATCTCGCGCGGAAGCGGCTCTCGAGTTGGCGTGCGCGCGGGATCCGGTAGTCTCTCGTCATGGTGCGCCGTGACGGCGAGGCACGACCTCTCGATGTGCGAGTGGGAGGAGCGTCGCCAGGCTGCACATCTCCGGCGGGTGAGAGTCCCGCCTCGGTAAGCGCCGGAGCGCCGAGTAGCAGGCCCCCGACGAGAGAGGGAGACCTTAACGTCGAAGCGGGGCGTCAAGAGCCCGCGACGCGGCGAGAGCCGTACAGCGGGGAGCAAGCGCGCGGGCCGCAACATGAAGTGAAGCCTGCAGCCTCGACAGAGGAACAAACTGGGAGCCGAGCCGCTCATGTCACGGCGAAGGCCACGTCCGTCGCACCGAGACCGGAGGGTGCGGCGGGTCCCGGCGGGGTATGGGGCGCAGCACGCGTGCAAGGAGACGTGCGGAACACGGGAGACCCGTCTGCGCGGCCGTGGTCGCGGCAGGGCGAGCCGTATAAGTCGAAGACGAAGTCGGCGGCTGCGCAGCGGGAGTCCGAGGGGACCGTAGTACCGTCGATCGCCGCGACGAAGAACGCGGCGGGAGGGAAGGGTCCCTGCGGTGGTCAGGGCGGCGGAGGAGGTAAGCGCGAGGGCATGGCCGGCGAGACCGGACCCAAACACCCCCGCGGGCGTAAGCCCGTGGACAAAGTGCGACAACTCCAACGACGGCTGTGGGCCGCGGCCAAGCGGTCCCCGACCCGCCGCTTCCACGCGTTGTACGACCGCATCTACGGGAGTGACGTCCTGTGGGAAGCGTGGAGGCGGGTGCGAAGCAACCGTGGAGCGGCTGGGCTCGATGCTCGGACGATCGCGGCTGTGGAGGAGTACGGCGTCGAGCACTTCTTGGAGGAGCTCGGCGTCGGGCTGCGCGAAGGCAGGTACCGGCCGCAGGCGGTCATGCGGCGGTACATCCCGAAAGGGGACGGAAGGAAGCGGCCGCTGGGAATTTCGACGGTACGGGACCGAGTGGCGCAGATGGCGGCGAAGCTGGTGCTGGAGCCGATTTTCGAGGCGGACTTCCTGCCGTGCTCGTACGGTTTGCGGCCGAAGCGGAGTGCGACGATGGCGCTCGAGACCCTGCGCAAGGCAGGGGCGAAGGGCGGCCACCACGTGCTCGACGCCGACATCCGCGACTACCTCAAGCCGGGCGAGGCCGCGAGATGGACGCGCGAGTCATTCTGGAACCTCGGGGTGCATCGCCTTCGGGGAACGGTGCGGTACCCGGAGACACCGGCATGGGGATGGGCGTAATGCAGCGACTCGAGAGATCACCGGTAAGCCGTGTGCGGGAAATCCGCACGCACGGTTTGAAAGGGGGTCTTGACCCCCGGCGCTGCCTCACGGTGGCGCGGAGGTAAGGATCTACCAATGAGAAAGCACGCTCGGTTGCTGGCACTCGCGACTTTCCTCGTCCTCGGAGGATCGCTCGGTCTCGGCTTCGCCCTCGGCTCGGCCGAGGCCGCGGACATGCTGAAGGAGGGCGACGCGTTTCCCGCGTGGAAGCTTCCCGATCAGACGGGCAAGCCGGTCTCGTCGGGCGAGCTCCTCGGGCAGACGTACCTCCTCTGGTACTACCCGCGCGCGATGACTCCCGGCTGCACGGCCGAGGGGCAGGGGCTTCGCGACCGCGCAGGCGAGCTCGACGCGGCCGGCGTCGTGATCCTCGGGATCTCGTTCGACTCGCCCGCCGACAACGCAAAGTTCGCCGAGCAGGAGAGCTTCCGCTTCCGCCTCCTGAGCGACGACGGCTCGCTCGCGCAGAAGGTCGGGGCGGTGGACTCACCGGACCAGAAGGTCGCGAAGCGGATCTCGTACCTCGTCGGTCCGGACGGCAAGGTGAAGCAGGCGTACGCGGACGTCGACCCGATCGCGCACGCCGGCGAGGTCGTCGACGACGTGCAATCGGGCGGCGGGTCCTGAGATCCCTCGCGCGCGAGCGGGCCTGAGCTCGGTCTTCAGCTCGCGAGGCGCGGGTTCAGCTTCGTCCACTCCGAGGCGGGCGGCAGCAGCCCCATCCCGATCACCTCCTCGCGCATCTTCACGAGGTGGTCGTAGGAGGCGCGGAGATCGGCGATCTCCTCGTCGGTGCCGCGCGGCATCTCCCAGGTGACGCCGTTCGTGCCGATCTTCGTCTCCATCGCCATCAGGATCTTCTCGAAGCCGTTCTTCGGCGAGTCGACGTAGACGCCGGCCGGCCACGGGTACGCCTTTCCGTCGATCGCGGCCTTCACCATCATCACGGACTGGTGCGCGGGGCTCTGGAAGGAGCTCCGTCCGCGGAGCTGGATGATGCGCTTGCCGCCCTGACGGACGTGCTCCTGGATCGCGGCCCACGCCTCGTTGGTGAGCTTTGGCGTTCCGATGAGGTCGGTGAGGGGCGTGCCGGAGACCTTCGCGGTGCTCGCGAACACGGCCATCATCTCGCCGTGGCCGCCGTAGGTGCGGCAGCCGGTGACGTCGTCCTGCGGGATCTTGAAGTGCTGCGCGAGCGCGGTCTGCAGGCGCGTGCTGTCGAGCGCGGCGAGCGTCGTCACGCGTCCCGCCGGCAGGCCCGAGTGCACCTGCGCGACGAGGCCCGTCACGTCGGCCGGATTGAAGATGATGACGGCGAGCTTCACGTCGGGGCAGTGCGTGCGGATGTCCTTGCCGAGCTGTGCGGCGATCTCGGCGTTGCCCTTCAGGAGGTCCTCGCGCGTCATCCCTTCCTTGCGCGGCGCGCCGCCCGACGAGATGACGTACGAAGCGCCCTTCAGCGCCTCGCCGATGTCGGTCGTGAAGGTGACGCGCGCTCCCGGGAACGCGCAGTGGTAGATCTCCTCCGCCGCGCCCTCGTTCCCCTTCTCGAAGGGGTCGTACATCACGACGTTCGGCGTGAGACCGACGGTCAGAGCCGACTGCACCATGTTCGAGCCGATCGCACCGGCCGAGCCGAGGATGGCGAGCTTGTCCTGTGTCAAATGGCTCATCGCGTCTTCTTCCTTCCGTTGCGCGTGGAGAAGGCGAGGAGTCTACCGCATCGATCCCGATGTGCCAGTCGGAGTCAGCTCGCCCTCCGGATCCAGCCGAGAAGCGCCGCGCGCATGGCCTGATGCAGATTGAGGGACTTCGCGTGCGCAGCGCGCTCCAGCTCCTTCCAGAGCGCCTCCGGCAGACGGACGGATCGTACGACGGTCGTCCGTCGCTTCCCTTTGCCAGGACGACCGCGACGGAGAAGGACCGCGTCCTGGGCGAGCTGCGGCATCTCCCACAGCGCGGAGAGAGAAGGGCCGCCGGCCTCGTCGGCACCGGCGAAGGCGTTCCGCCGGACGGGCCCGAAGCGGGAGAAGTCGACGGGCCCGTCCAGCGGATCAGTCGTTCTCGTAGCGCGCTTTTTCATGCTTGGTCGCCTTTCGTGCGCTCATGATGCGAATCGCGTCCACGTCGACCTCGGCGTAGACGACGTAGAGAATCCGCTGCCGCCGCGAGTATCCGATCAGGATGAAGCGATCGTCGTGGAGCCCGTCCGGATAGTAGCCAGCCAGCGGATCGTCGAAGGCCGAGGAAGCCTCGTCGAACGAGACGCCATGCTTTCTCAGATTGGCGGCAGCCTTCCTCGCGTTCCAAGCGAAGCGCACGGGATAAATGTACTACAATTAACCCCATGCGACCAAGGGCCGGTTTCCTAACGCCGGCGATGTTGACGTGGAGCAGGGAGGGCGAAAGCCATGGCAGCACAGCGGCCGGAGGATTGGCCGGACGAGCTCACGCTACGCGGCGAACGACTTCCGCAGCGCTTCGAGCTCCGCGACGTCGCTTCGTCCGTACAGAGCGAGCTCCGCGAGGATCCGCCCGGTCAGCGGCGCGAACTTGAACGCGTGGCCCGAGCACGCGGCGCCGACGATGATCCGCGGCTCGCCCGGTAGGGCGTCGATCACGAAATCCTCGGTCGGGGTGTTCGTGTAGAAGCACGACTCCGCGCCGGCGAGACGCTCGACGGGCACGGAGAGCTCGCGGTCGAGGAACGCGCGGAGGTCGGCGAGGGCGTGCTCGTCGGGCGCAATCCGCGCTGCGTCGGGATCGTCCGAGACGGCCGAGACGGCCGAGGTCACGTGGCGCGCGGCCTTGACGCCCGCCCGTCCGAACTGCGGCAACCCATAGTAGAAGTCGTTCGCGTCGCGCCCGAGGTAGCACCAGAGCGGAAACCGTCCGAGGCTCCCCGTCGCTTCGCCGCCCTCGAGCGCGAAGTAGCCGATCGTCTGTCGCGCGCCGGAGAAGCGGGACGCGATCGTGGGGAGGAGCTTCGCGATCCACGGGCCAGCCGCGACGATGACACGTCCCGTCTCCAGCGTCCCCCGGTCGGTGACGACGTCGATCCGCTCGGTGCGCGGTTCGATCGCGAGAACGCGCGTGTCCTCGCGCACGTCGACGCCGGCTTCGCGACAGAGCCTCGCGAGCGACGAGAGCGTCTCGACCGCAGCGATCAGGGCGGACGTGCCATCGACGAGCACGTCCGCGGCGCCGTCGAAACGGAACGCGGGCGCTCTCCGCCGCGCTTCGGCGGGCGACACCGCGTCGATCGGCGCTCCGGCGTCCCGCACCGCGCGCGCGTAGCTGTCGATCGCGCCTCCGGGCGGACCGAAGAAGACCGCAGGCGCCGGGTGAAGGAGGGTCCGTCCCGCGGCTCGCTCGAGGCGCGGCCACTCCTCGTCCCGCGCGCGCGTCGCGAGTCGCACGTAGCGCGCATCGGGATAGACGCAGCGGAAGATTCGCGACGCCCCGTGCGAGCTGCCGAGGTCGTGACCGATGCGGAATTGCTCGACGAGGGCGGAGCGGCGCGCTCCGAGCCGCGCGGTGTGCCAGGCCGCGGCGAGGCCGTTCACGCCGGCTCCGATCACGACCACGTCGAACGCGTTGCCTCCGGGATCCTTCGCCATGAGCCTTCTCCCGCTGAAGCGGATCGACTCGATATATCAATCCCGGCCTCGAGCGACGCTCCCCGGAGTCCGGTCGCTCCACGGACGAGGAAATCTCGCGTCCAGCGTCTCGTCGATTGGTGGCGCGCCGGTTGCCATGCCTCCGCTCGAACGCCGCGTGCGGCGTCGCGGGATCGGATCTCCCGATCCTGCACTCCCGGGAAGCCGGGCAAGGAGGAGCGACCATGAAGACCCGACTCGAGCTCGCCACGGCGATCGTCGCTTCCGGAATCGTGATCGCGTCCTCGCTGGCATCGGCGCACGCCGAGAGCGGTCGCCGCGGCGGTCCGTCGGTCGTCGTCTCCACCGTTCGCGATGCGGCGCGCGATACCTCGATCGACGCGAAGAAGCTCGCGGATCTCGATTGCCAGGCCGAGCGCGCCGAAGCGCAGGCGAAGCTCGCGAAGAGCCTCGCGACCTGCCTGCGCCGCGACGCGCGCGAGGAAGGCTCCGGTACGGACCTGCGCGCCTGCGAGGAGGCGAGCTTCCAGAAGTACCTTCATGCGACTCTGGAGCTGCCGTGCTCCGGCGTGAGCGACGTCGTCGGGACCTACTCGTGCCAGGGCGTCCTGTGCTCCTGCCACGGCGACGACTGCGCGGAGATGATCGAGAGCGAGGTCTGCGGCGAGTCCGTCGTCTGCGAACGCGTCGGAGGCGAGGCGGTCTGCTCCTGCCTGCCGCCTCTTTGAAGAGAAGTGAACGAGCGCAAGCTCAAAAGCGAAGAGAGGGTAAACCGATGAGAGCGATTCTGAAGGGCGTCACGACAGCACTGCTGACGGCCGCCGCGGTGATCGGTGCGGCGGACGCGAGCCACGCGCTGAAGAAGAGGCCCACGTACGTCACGAAGTGCACGTGCACGTGCGTCGCGTAGGACGAGGACTCGAACCGCTGGGAGGGCGACAGCTTCACGTTCGACACGCCGGGCGAGGACTGCACGCACGGCATCAACATCAAGTGCATGGTCGAGGCGTCGGATGGCCTCATCTGGGGCGCCTACGCGTCTTGCATGGGGACCACGCGGGTGGAGAAGGCTCGCGGCGTCAAGTCGGGCGGCCTCCTCGATCCGGGCTCTCTTCCCCGACCGACCCCCCGCCCTGCGATCCCCGGAATCCCCGCGGCCGGCGCCGCGCCGCGGCGCTGACCCGTCCGAAAACGCTCGCCCCGTCCGCTTCGGCGTTCCGCCGCTGACGTCTGACCACGCCGAGACGTGATCCGTGCACCGGCTCTGGTGTAGAGGGCCGGTGCATGGATCCGAAGGACTTCAAAGGCAAGATCGGCCGCGACTGGCGGGACTCCGAGCCCTGGTGGCCGGAGCCGGTGCGTCCACCCGAGGGCGCACCGAACGTCGTCCTCATCGTGCTCGACGACGTCGGGTTCGCGCAGCTCGGCTGCTACGGCTCCGACCTCGCGACGCCGGCGATCGACCGGCTCGCCGCGAGGGGTCTCCGCTACACGAACTTCCACACGACGGCGCTCTGCTCGCCGACGCGCGCGTGCCTCCTGACCGGACGGAATCACCACTCCGTCGGCATGGCGCGCGTCGCGGACCTGGCGCGAGGGTTCCCCGGCTACTCGGGGATGATCCCGAAGTCGTGCGGCTTCCTGCCGGAGATCCTGCGCGAGCGCGGCTACGCGACCTACGCCGTCGGGAAGTGGCATCTCTGCCCGGAGTCGCACGCGCACCTCGCCGCGTCGCGCGGAACGTGGCCGCTCGGCCGCGGCTTCGAGCGCTACTACGGCTACTTCGGCGGCGAGACGCACCAGTACTCGCCGGCACTCGTGCACGACAACCACTTCATCGAGGCGCCGTACGACGAGTCGTATCACCTGACCGAAGACCTCGCGGATCACGCGATCGAGCTCCTGACCGATCTCCGCGCCGTCGACGCGGAGAAGCGCTTCTTCCTCTACTTCTGCACCGGGGCGTGCCACTCGCCGCACCAGGCGCCGCGCAAGTGGATCGACGAGTACCGCGGCCGGTTCGACGCCGGCTGGGACGTGTGGCGCGAGGCGACGTTCGCGCGTCAGGTCGCGAGCGGGATCGTGCCTCCTGGGACGGAGCTTTCGCCGCGACCGCCGTGGGTGCCTGCCTGGAGCGAGCTGTCGGACGAGGAGCGTCCGCTCGCGATCCGCTTCATGGAGTGCTTCGCGGGCTTCCTGTCGCACGCGGATGCGCAGATCGGCCGCGTGATCTCGTTCCTGGAAGAGCTCGGGGAGCTCGACGACACTCTGGTGATCCTGCTGTCGGACAATGGCGCCAGCTCCGAGGGCGGGAAGCACGGCTCGATCAACGACCTGAGGCTCTGGAACGTGAACCCGGCCGGCGTCGCGGAGATGCTCGCTCGCCTCGACGAGTTCGGCGGTCCGACGATCCACAACAACTACCCGTGGGGCTGGACGATGGCGGGCAACACGCCGCTGCGTCGCTGGAAGCGCGAGACGCACGAGGGCGGCGTGGCGGACCCCTGCATCGTGCACTGGCCCTCGCGCATCGCCGCGCGAGGCGAGGTGCGGCGACAGTTCGTGCACGCGATCGACGTCGCTCCGACCGTGCTGGATCTGTGTCGCATCGAGGCTCCGGCGACGCTCGACGGCTTTCCGCAGAAGCCGATCGAGGGCGCGAGCTTCGCCGCGACTCTCGCGGATCCCGCGGCCGCGACGCGCGGGACGCAGTACTACGAGATGCTCGGCTCGCGCGCGATCTATCACGAGGGCTGGAAGGCGGTGGCGTTCAAGCCTCTCGGTCCGATGTATTCGCCCACCGACGACGCCAATCGTCCGTGGGACGACGATCCGTGGGAGCTCTACCACGTCGCCGAGGATTTCTCGGAGTGCCGTGACCTCGCCGCGCAGGAGCCCGAGCGGCTCCGTGCGCTCGTCGACCTCTGGTGGCAGGAGGCGGAGAAGTACCAGGTGCTGCCGCTCGACAATCGTATCTACATCGCGATCCTCGAGCCGCCGCCGACCGGCATCCCGCCGCGCGAGCGCTACGTGTACCGGCCCGGCGGCTCGCGCGTTCCCGAGGAGGTCGCGGTCGACGTCAAGGGCCGACCGCACGCGATCGTCGCGGACGTCGTGATCCCGAGCGGCGGCGCCGAGGGCGTGCTCCTCGCGATGGGCTCGATCCTCGGCGGCTACTCGTTCTTCGTCGCGGACGGACGTCTCCAGTACGTGCACAACTTCCTCGGCCGCGAGGAGCACCATGTCGATTCCGAGGAGCGCGTGCCCGAGGGGAAGCACCGGCTCGGGTTCGTCTTCGAGGCGGGCAAAAACGCGCGCTTGACGATCGACGGGCGAACCGTCGGGACGGGCTCGGTCCCGCGCTTCACGCCCGTCCGGTTCTCGATCACGGACGCGGGCCTCACGTGCGGAGAGGACGCGGGATCGGCGGTGACGCGCCGCTATCGCGCGCCGTTCCGGTTCACGGGGAAGCTCGACCGCGTCACGGTGCACGTGGCGGGACCGGGCGTCGTCGATCCGGACGCCCTCGTCGAGTCGAAGCTGCGCACCCAGTAAGACCGCGACGGCGCTCAACCGCACGTGCCGATCCGCCGATGAAGACTGGAGTGCCTGGAGATCGAATGCGGGAAGGGCGCAGAGTCTGGCCCGTCACCATCGTCGCCATCGTCGCGTCGATGACGGCGGGGATCTCCGCCGGAGTCGCCTACGCCTCCGGGCTCGAGGCGGAGTCGACCTTGCCGGGAGCGCGCTCGCTCACGGGCGTGCCTGCACGGGAGGAGTTCCGTGCGCGCGTGAAGCGCGCTCGCCTCGGGAGCGTCGAGCTCGCGTACTACGAGCGCGGCTCCGGTCCACCCCTCTTGCTCAACATCGGAAGCGCCTCGACGATGTCGGAGTGGGATCCGGCCCTTCTCGCGTCGCTCGCCGCACGTCGTCGCTTGATCGTCTACGACTACCGCGGGATCGGGCTCTCGAGCCGGATCCCTGCCAAGGGCCTCACGATCGAGACCCTCGCGGACGACGCAAGCGCGCTGCTGGACCATCTCGGGATCGAACGAGCAGACGTCCTCGGGTGGTCGCTCGGTGGCTTCGTCGCGCAGCAGATCGCCATCCGGCACCCGGAGCGAGTGCGACGGCTGATCCTCGCCGGCACGAATCCCGGCGGCGCTCGGACGGTCTTCGGACCTCCGTACGCTCAGGAGATCGACAGCGATCCGGACGCAACCGACGAAGAGATCCTGAGCGTCAACTTCCCGCGCACGCGTGAAGGCCGCGCCGCGGCCCGCGCTTTTCTGGATCGCCTCGAGGACGCCGCCGAGACGGGCGAGTCGCCCCTGGATTTCACCGTTCCGCGAAGCGGCTATCGCGCGCAGCTCGGGGCCGAGGAGCGCTGGTACGAGAGCGAGGCGAACCTCGAGCGCCTGAGCGACCTGCGCATTCCCGTGCTCGTTGCGACGGGCCGGAGAGACTTGCTCACGCCGCTCGCCAACTCGCGTCTCATCGCGAGTCGCATTCCGGGAGCACGGCTCGTCGCCTTCTCGGGCGCCGGGCACGCGTTTCTGTTCCAGGACTACCCGCGCTTCGCGCGGCTCGTCGAGGAGTTCCTGCACCCGTAGCGGGAAGGACTCCGCCGGTGACGGGCTCGGGCTCGGGCCCCGGTGAAGGTGGTTCGTCCTCGGGGATGCGCGGGCGGATGCTCGGTCCAGTTCAGTGCGCGGCAGACTTCGCCGATCCAGCAAGGGTGTGCGACAGACTCGGAACGAACGTCAGCCGGCGCCGGCTCCTGGCCGGTCTCCTGGCGGGTGGAGCCACCGTATCGGTCCTGCCCGCCGCGTGCGCCTCCGCGCGCTCCGGCGACGCGCGCCTCGCGGCCGCGGACTCGGGAGCCGTCGTGAGCACGTTCTTCTCCGACCCCGGCATCAACTTCCAGATGCTCTTCGCGCTCGGCGCGGCCGGCTACGGCGCGTCCGAGGTGGGCGAAGTCAAGGAGCTCACTTCACTGCCGCCGAGGGCGCGCAGTTCCACTGCGAGCCCATGGCGCCGCAGCTCAGGAACGAGCGCGTGTTCGACTGGCTCGAGCGGATCCTCGAGCCGAGCTTCCGCGCGGTCGCGGGAGAATGCGCTCCGGCACGGCTCGCCACCCGGCACGGCTGACGAGGGCCGGCGTCAATCGTCCGACGGCTCGCGAATCTTCTCCTGCGCGTCCGCGTGGTTCTCGAGCGCCTCGAACAACCCCGAGGCGAGCTCGCCGATCTCGCGATTGACGGTGCGGATCGCGTCGTAGACGGCGCCGATTCCGAGGTCGACGGCGCGAAGCGCCTTTTCCCCGTCCTCGCCGAGGAGGCCGCGCTTCTCCAGCGCGGTGAGCGGGAGCTCGGCGATGGTCTTGTGGATCTGCTCGACCGAGGTGGCACCCTTGTCGACCGCTTCCTGGATCAAGTCCTTGACGGCTTCGACGCGCGCGATGGTGCTCTTCACGGGACTTCCCTCCACGGCCTTCAAGCGGCGACGGCCGCTTCGGGCGACCGCACCGGCAACGAGTAGCGCAGGATGCGCCACACGACGCTGGTGAACTGACTCCAGAACGATCCGGTATTGTAGTACTGACCGTAGCGCTCGGCGATCTCGCGCACCCGTACCGCCATGTCCGCGTATCGCACGGCGGGCACGTCCGGGAAAAGATGGTGCTCGATCTGATGGCTCAGGTTGCCGCTCAGGAAGTGGAAGGTCGGGCCGCCGGTCAGGTTGCTCGAGCCGCGGAGCTGGCGCACGTACCAGGCGCCTCGCGATTCGTCTTCGAGCGCGGTCTCCGGGAACGTCTCGACGTCGGCCGTGAAGTGCCCGCAGAAGATGATGCCGAACGTCCACAGGTTCCGTGCGAGGTTCGCCGCGAGGTTGCCCGCGAAGACCGGCAGGAACGCGGGACCGGCGAGCACCGGGAAGAAGACGTAGTCCTTCGCGAGCTGACGCAGCCCCTTCCTCAGCACGGGTCCGAGCTCGCGGCGGAGCTTCTCGGGCGGCACCTTCCCGCGCACGACGCGCTCGAGCTCGAGGTCGTGCAGCGCCACGCCCCACTGGAAGAGCACCGCGAGACCCACCGCGATCGCCGGCTGGATCAGGTGCAGTGGGTTCCACCGCTGCGACGGGAAGAGGCGCAGGAAGCCGTAGCCGATGTCTCGATCGCGTCCCTCGACGTTCGTGAACGTGTGATGCAGGTAGTTGTGCGAGTGGCGCCAGGCCTCGCCTTCGCACGCGTTGTCCCACTCGTACGTGTCGCCGCGCAGCGTCGGCTCGTTCATCCAGTCGTACTGGCCGTGCATGACGTTGTGGCCGAGCTCCATGTTGTCGACGATCTTGCTGAACGCGAGGAGGCCGGTACCGGCGAGCCACGCGGGCGGCAGCCAGCCGAGGAAGAGCAGGGCGCGGCCGCCGATCTCCGTGTAGCGCACCGTCGCCTGCACCCGGCGGATGTACTGCGCCTCGCGCTCGCCGAGGCTCGCGATCACCTCGCTGCGAACCTCGTCGAGCTCCGCTCCGATCGCGTCGAGCTCGGCGGCGGTGAGCGCACGATGGCGCGAGCTTCCCGGAAAAGCGGGGAGGGCGAATTCTTCTTCGCGTTGGGGATGCATTCGGATCTCCTTTCGCTCGCGGCGAGGCGGCTCACAGATCGAGGGTGACAGGCCCGAGAGGCTCGCTGACGCAGATGCGGATGCGGCTTCCCGCCGCCGAGTCGATCTCCCCCGTCACGCGGTCGCGCACCGTCCCCGAGACCTTGACGCAGGTGCAGGTCCGGCAGATGCCCATGCGGCATCCGGTGGGCGGTCGAAGTCCGGCGCTCTCCGCGACGGCGAGGAGCGTCGGTGCGCTGCTCAGGGCGGTGCGGACGCTCCGGCGGAACGAGACGGAAGTGGGACCGCGAGTGTCGCGAGAGGCGTCCTCGCTCGCGTCGGCGGCGCTCGTCGCGAGAGCGAACGCCTCGCAGCGCAGCCGATGCACGAGGCCGGCGCTCTGCCAGTGCCGCTTCACCGCCTTCGTCAAGCCAGCGGGGCCGCACAGGAACGTGTCGCGCTCCGCCCAGTCGGGGGCGGACTCCGCGAGATGCGCCTCGGAGAAGCGGCCCGCAGCCACTTCGCCGTCCTCCGGCGATTGCGGGAGAAAGCGCACGCGGAAGCCTTCGTGTCGCGCGGAGAGCTCCTCGATCCCGCGTGCGAAGGCGAAGTCGGCGCGACGACGCGCGTAGTACAGGAGCGCGACGTCGGCGTCCGCGCGCCGGCGAAGGGCGGCGCGAGCGAGGCTCCAAACGGCGGTGATCCCGCTCCCGCCCGCGATGAGAAGCAGCGGCGTCGTGCTGGCGGGAGGGAGGACGAACTCTCCCGCGGCAGGTCCGATCTCGACGACGTCGCCGAGCGCCGCCGTGTCGCTCACCCACCGGGACACCGTGCCCGACGGCTGACGCTTGACGGTGATCGCGAGCGTCCGCTCGTGCGGCTCGCTCGTCGGGCTGTAGCAGCGCTCGTGCACGACGCCGCCGATGAGAACGCGCACGGGGACGTGCTGCCCGGGGACGAAGCCTCGGAAGCGCCGATTCGGCCGCAGTACCAGGGTCGTCGTGTCCGCGGTCTCGCGGCGGATCTCCACGACGCGGGCGAAGGTCCGGGTGAGGCTGAACGTCGGATCGACGTGGCGGACGGCGAAGTCGATCCAGTCCGGGTCCAGGGCCAGAGAGAGGCTTCTGAGTGCACGCATGTACACTCATGTAAGACACCCTCCCGTTTGAGTCAACACTTGTACTCCTAAATGGGGCCATCTTTCCCAGGGCCTTCAGCCGTGCTAGAGAATTCTCCGTGAACTCTCGTTCCGAGGCCCTACCGCCGAACGAGCGCACCCTGACCCTCCGCGACGAGCGGAAGCTCCGGACCCGGCAGGCCCTCCTCGACGCCGCTCTCACGCTGATGGGGCAGGGCCGAAGCCTCGCCGGCATCAGCCTGCGGGAGGTGGCGCGCGAGGCCGGCGTGGTCCCGACCGCCTTCTATCGCCACTTCCGCGACATGGACGGGCTCGGTCTCGCGCTCGTCGACGACGTTTGCTTGACGCTCCGGAAGCTGATGCGCGAGGCGCGCGTCGCGGCGCAGGGCGCACGCGACGTCGCCATCCAAACGTCGGTGCAGGGCTTCGTCGGGTACGTCCTCGCGAACGACCGCGCTTTCGAGTTCCTCACGCGTGAGCGCTTCGGCGGCCGACCCGCCGTGCGCCAGGCGATCGCACGTGAGATTCGCTACTTCGTCGCCGAGCTCGCCAACGACGTGCGCGTGGTTCCGCCTTTCGCGGCGATGCCGAGCGACGATCTCGAGATGATCGCCGACCTGGTGGTGCACACGGTCCTCAACCTGAGCGCCGATCTCCTCGAGCTGCCGTCCGGACAGCGCGTCCGCGAGCACGAGCTCACGGCGCGCACGATCAAGCAGCTCCGCTTGATCTTCCTCGGCGCCGCGCAGTGGAGATCCGATCGCGGCGCCGTGCCTCTCGGCCCGATCTGAGTCGCCATCGCGCGCGGAGTCGACGATGCCAGAATCGCACCTCGACAGCGAAGCCATTCTCTCCAATGCGCGCGCTCTCGGTCCCGCGATCGAGTCGGTCGCCGACTCGATCGCTCGATACCGCCGCCTCCCGGACGACCGGATCGAAGCGATGCAGCGCGCGGGGATCTTTCGCGTCGCCTTCCCGCGCACCTGGGGCGGCCCGGAGAGGACGATCCTCCAGCAGTGCGAGCTGATGGAGAGCCTCGCGTACCACGACGCGTCGGCGGCACCATCTCCTGCCACCTCGTCGGCCAGCGGCGGGCGCTCCAGACGGCCGGACAGCTTCTCTGCGGCGAAGACGTGCCGACGTTCGTCTGAACGGCGGTCCTGGGCTAGGTTTGCGGAGCTCGACGCTCAGCGCTTCGAGCAGGAGGTGCTTCCATGGGTCTTCCGAACGGCATCCACCATCTCGCGATCGCGACGCGGGACATGAAGGCGCAGATCGAGTTCTTCACGCAGATCGTCGGGATGGAGCTCGTCGCGCTCTACTGGATGCACGGCGTACCGAAGACGTTCCACGCGTTTCTCCGGCTCGGTGATCACTCGTCGCTCGCGTTCGTGCAAGGCCCCGAGATGGACTCGATCGAGCCGGTCCCCGGAGTGTCGCACGCCGGCTTCACGGCCGGTCCGGTCGCGGGCGGCGCGATGCAGCACGTCGCGCTGAACGTCGACTCCGAAGAGGAGATGCTCGCGATCCGCGACCGCCTGCGCACCCACGGACACTGGGTGATGGGTCCGATCGACCACGGGATGTGCAAGTCGATGTACCTCGCCGCTCCCGAAGGCCTGATGCTCGAGTTCGCGACCTCGGAGTCGCCGATCGACGCCGACGAGTGGATCGATCCGGAGGTCGTGGCCCTCTGCGGCATCGACGCGTCCGAGCTCGCACGCTATCGCCGCCCGCCGTCGTTCGCCGAGCGCGGCGGTGCCGTGGCGCAGCCCGATCCGCACGCGCAGCCGAACTTCGTCTTTCCGCCGGAGCAGCGAGAGCAGCTCGGCGCGCTGCTGCACATGAGCGACGAGCAGATCGCGACGCTGCTGAGCTTCCCGACGCCGCCGGTGCCGAAGCAGCGCGGAGCCGCCTGACGGGAAGACGGCGCTGCGGCGCGCTACGGCAGGAGCGCGCCCGCTTCCGGCTCGATCGCCGACGCGTAGAGCACGCGCGTACGGAGGAGGCTTCGATGACGGAATGGCACGCGAGCGACTACTACCGCCGATCGGGCCTGCAGAAGGCGATGGCCGACGAGGAGCTCGCGCGGCTCGTGCTCGCGGGTGACGAGCGCATCCTCGACGTCGGCTGCGGCGACGGCAAGATCACCGCGGAGATCGCCGATCGCGTTCCGCGCGGCGCGGTGGTCGGCATCGATCCCTCCACGGAGATGATCGCGTTCGCCTCGAGCCACTTCGGCGCGCCGGCCCGGCCGAACCTCTCGTTCGAGGTCGGGAGCGCCCTGCAGCTCCACCATCGCGGCGAGTTCGACCTCGTCCTCTCCTTCAACGCGCTCCACTGGGTGCCGCGGCAGGATCAGGCGCTGGCCTCGATCGGGCAAGCGCTCCGGCCCGGCGGACGCGCGCTCCTCCGCATGGTGTGCGAGGGTCCGCGGAAGAGCCTCGAGGACGTCATCGAGGACATCCGCAGCGGCCCGCGATGGGCGGGCTTCTTCCGCGACTTCCGGAAGCCGTACCTGCACCTCGGGCCCGATGCCTATCGATCACTCGCCGAGTCCTCGGGCTTCCGCGTCCTCCGGCTCGACGTGGAGGACGAATCCTGGGACTTCGGCTCGCGCGACGCCTTCGTCGCCTTCGCGCGCGCGACCTTCGTCGAATGGACGAGACGCCTGCCGGAGAGTGAGTGGCTCGCCTTCATCGGCGAGGTTCTCGACCTCTATCGGACCGTGGCTGCCGACGGCCCGGCCGAGGCGAGCACGTTCAAGTTCTATCAGATGGAGATCGAGCTCGGCTCGCCCTGACGACGGAACGGCAGAGGGCTGCGAGGGCCGCTGCAGCCGAGCGCTGTCCACTGAGGAGGGTGCCGTGCAGGCTCCCGCGCATGGTCAACGGTGCCGACGCCTCGCTCGCGAAGAAGATCTGGTTCGCGAGAAGCTCGCTCGACAGGGCCTGGCTCGCGAGCGTCAAGCGCCCGGGGCCGCCGCCCGGAACGGCGTGCGTGTACGCGGGACTCTTGTTTGGAGCGCGGACGCCCGGGCCGAGCGCAGAGCGAACCGCGGGCCCGTGACGCAATGGAATTGGTGGCAGGAGCGTCTTCACGAGCATGAATCCGAACAAGGCACTGTGGGAAAAGGGCGACTTCACGAAGATCGCGGAGACCATGCGCGAGGGCGGGGACGCTCTCGTCGAGAGCCTCGGTCTCCGGAAGGGGATGAAGATCCTCGATCTCGGCTGCGGCGACGGAACGACGGCGATCCCGGCGGCCCGCCGCGGTGCGGACGTCCTCGGCGTCGACATCGCGCGGAACCTGGTCGAGGCCGGGAGCCGGCGCGCGCAGGCGGAGGGCCTCTCGAATTGCCGGTTCCAGGAAGGCGACGCGACCGACCTGCAGGGCCTCGCGGATGACTCCTTCGATCTGACCGTCTCCTTCTTCGGAGCGATGTTCGCGCCGAAGCCGTTCGACGTCGCGAAGGAGATCGTGCGCGTCACCCGGCCCGGAGGCCGGATCGTCATGGGGAACTGGATCCCGAACGATCCGACGCTCGTCGCGCAGATCTTGAAGATCAGCTCGGCCTATACGCCGCCTCCGCCGGAGGGCTTCGTCAGCCCGATGACCTGGGGCGTCGAGAGCAACGTGACCGAGCGCTTCGTCGCCGCCGGGGCTCGGGCCGATCGCGTGTCGTTCGCGCGCGACACGTTCACGTTCCGGCTCGCCGGCGCTCCGTCGGAGCCCCTCGCGATCTTCCGGACGTACTACGGACCGACGATGAACGCGTACGAGGCGGCTTCGAGCGGCGGCCGCGGCGCCGATCTGCAGAAGGAGCTGGAGGCGTTGTTCGAGAGCCAGAACTCGAGCGG
>Ga0194128_10001144_pt1 | contig 46829 bp, 42 predicted proteins | sample TA2KigCa65mmetaG_FD_148650 | JGI IMG/M metagenome (GOLD analysis project Ga0194128, IMG submission 148650) | Freshwater microbial communities from Lake Tanganyika, Tanzania - TA2015037 Kigoma Deep Cast 65m | ecosystem: Environmental > Aquatic > Freshwater > Lake | place: Tanzania: Lake...
GACGGCGATCCCTTTTGCCCGTGGGGTCCGCAAAGACCCCCTCGTACGCGCTGTCAATGCACTGGTGGATGGCTGTCGTGACGCTCGCCTCAAGGCCATCCTCAAGGACCGCCCGATGCAGCTCGTCATCTTTGAGAATGGCGGTGCTCTGGGTGTGGAAGCTGTACCTGACCACCCCATGTCCTGGTCTCGGCCACCGACACCTGAGGACACTACCCTGTCTCAGGGAGCCGCCATTGGAGGGTCGAGTGGTGTTTCGGATGTGGTACGGATCGACGATGAGGTCGCTTTTCGTCAGCTGGTGGTCAACGGGAAGGACATGATGGCTTCGGACGCTGCCGTGATACGGTTCTTCCCAAATGGGACGAGCGACGCCCTCTTTGCAGAACTGCAGTGGCTCCGTAAGGGTGTCCGTCGGGTGTCGCTCGATATCATGACAGGCCAGACAATCGTGGAGGGGCTTCAGTGAGGATCGGGCTCCAAACCTCGGTTCGCTCCCACGCGGGGCGGATGGCGTTCACCCTTGTGGAAGTCGTTGTCGCCTCCGCCATCCTCGCAGTTGGTTTGTCGGGCATCCTTCTGATCTGTTCCAACGGCCTCAAGGCAGCCCGGGTTCTCAATCGGGTCCCAATGGATTCCGGAAGCCTCGCGGCCATGATGTCCCTCAGCAATCAACTCGAAGAGGTTCGGGACTCCGGCGATTTTGGCGATGCCAGTCCGGGTGACCGCTGGATGAGTGAGGTGCTTGAGGCGGGTACGAATGGGCTTTTCCAGGCAAATTTCCGGGTTTTCTCTGCCTCGGATCCCACGGGCTCTGGATCTGAACTTTCGGTGTTCTTCTACCGTCCGAGCTCCGTGCAGAGGGTTGGACGATGAAGACGATGGACCGCGATACCGGACCCGGAGCGCGGCAGGGTTTCACCCTGATCGAGGTCCTAGTCGCCACCTTTGTCTTCTCCATCATCCTTGCCTCCCTGTTCGGCACGTGGCGGATCATCGTCCAAAGCACCGAAAAGGCGCTGCGGCTCACGGCTGAGAACCAGCGGACGCGTCTGGCAGTCCAGTCGATGGAAAGTGCCTTGGGAGCGGCCCAGCTCTTCCAGGCGAATGCGGCGCTCTACGCGTTCGTGGCCGACACCAGTGGAGATTTTGCCGCGTTGAGCTTCGTCGCAACGCTGCCGGAGTCCTTTCCGGGAAGCGGCTATTTCCAAGGGCAATTCCTGAGACGGGTAACCTTGCAGGTTGAACGATCCCAGGAGTCCGGATTTGACCTGATGCTCTACCAGAAAGCCGTCCTCGCACCTGAGGAGGCCAATGTGATCGCACCACCGTTGGTTCTAGCCAGGGAGGTCAGCCTTTTCCAACTGGAGTTCTGGGATCGCCAAAAGAATGAGTTTGTTCCTGAATGGCTTCGAACTAACGCCATTCCGCCCGCGGTCCGTTTTACGCTTGGATTTGGGAATGCCAACAGGATGGCCCGTCGTCCCACGGAACTCATATCCCGTGTTGTCCGATTGCCCGATAACCTCGTCGGAGCAGATCTCCAGGGCGGGGGAGGAATCCCACAGCCTCCGCCCAACCGATGAAAGCTGTTCGATCACAGAACCGCATACGGGGGCGAGGTGGCGTGGCGCTCGTCATCGTGTTGCTGACGCTGTTCACCCTAGGAGGTATGGCGGCTGTGTTCGCCTACTCGATGAAGGTCGAGACCCGTTTGGCAATGAACACATCCAATGCCGGGGAACTCGAGTGGCTCGGTCGCTCCGGCGTCGAGTATGCGAAGTGGATCCTGATGCAGCAGGATCGGGTCACGAGCGAACGAGGCTTCCATGCGCTCAACCAGTTCTGGGCGGGTGGGCCTGGGCCCCTTGAATCGGCCGACAATCCGTTCGAAGGCCTCTCCCTTGTCGACGTACCCCTGGGCTCTGGACAGATTTCCATTCAGATCCGCGATACCGAGCGCCTCCTGAACATCAACCGCGAGGCTCGCAATCCACTTCTTATGGATCTCGCCTTGGCGCGTGCAGGAGCGGATGCGACCGACACCGCAATCATCTCGGGCGCGCTGGTAGACTGGATGGATCGCGATGAGTTCGCCCTGGCGGGAAACGGGGCCGAAAGTGAGCACTACCTCTCGCTGGATCCTCCGTACCGGGCCAAGAATGGACCCATTGATGACGTTCGAGAACTCCTGCTCGTCCGTGGAGTCACGCCGTCGATTTTCTGGGGACCTAGTTTCCAGTCGACTGCTTTGGGCACTGGATCCGATCCGGCCGCCGTCGTGCCAAAGCGCGATTCCAAGGGCTCCAGTGCAGGTCTGGTTGAAGTTTTCGCCGCCTTGTCCACGGGCCGCGTGAACATCAACACGGCCCCTCCAGCTGTTCTCTCGCTGCTCCTCGGCGGCGATGAAAGTCTGGCGGAACAGGTGATTCGGATCCGAGCAGGTCAGGATGGAATCGATGGAACAGAGGACGATCAACCGGCGCGGAGTGTGGGCGAAACCGCTCGCCTCCTGGGGCCCGCAGCTGCAATGGGCCAGGATCGGTTTGTAACCCAGAGCATGACATTCGAAATCCTTACGACAGCACGGTTGGGCCCGGCAAAACGGAGGTTCTCATGCCTCATGAGGCGTGTGGGAGCCCGCGATTTCCAGGTTCTGGTGTTCCGTCCGGAATGATCCGAGGGCTGTCCGGGTAACATTCTTCCCGGACCGTTCCGGACCGAGTCGAGCGCTCAAGACTCCTGGTTCAACCGAGGACCGAAACCATTGTGAGGCTGTGTTTACGGGCTTTTCCCGGGTTCTGCGATCTCGTTGCGACAGGTGGCTCAAGGCTCAGGCTTGAAGCCACAGGGGGAGGAACCCAAAAATTTTTCAAAAACCCGTTGACCCTGAGAACCGCATCCGATATTTGATTCCCTGTCGTCAGTAACGGCGGCAGGCGGGAGCGAAGATGTCCTCGGCCAGAAAATGGACCGAGCGCAGTTTTGTCGTCTCGTGAGACCTGGAAAGGTCGTTCCTTGACAGCAGCGATGTACGGTAAGACGGCTGAAAAGCAGCCTGTCAATTTCACAGAATCTTTCAGCTGAAACATGCTGACAGACTTTCTACGGAGAGTTTGATTCTGGCTCAGAACGAACGCTGGCGGCGTGGATAAGACATGCAAGTCGAACGCTGATCCAAGGGTAGCAATATTTTTGGGTCGGAGTGGCGCAAGGGTGCGTAACACGTGGGCAATCTGCCGCGAAGCCTGGAATAACCTGCTGAAAAGTGGGCTAATGCCGGATGTGACTGCTGAGGGGATTCCCTCGGCATTCAAAGTTGGGGACCGAAAGGCCTGACGCTTTGCGATGAGCCCGCGGCCTATCAGCTAGTTGGCGAGGTAACGGCTCACCAAGGCTAAGACGGGTAGCTGGTCTGAGAGGACGACCAGCCACACTGGAACTGAGACACGGTCCAGACACCTACGGGTGGCAGCAGTCGAGAATTTTTCACAATGGGCGAAAGCCTGATGGAGCGACGCCGCGTGGGGGATGAAGGGCTTCGGCTCGTAAACCCCTGTCATTTGAGAACAAACCTTGCGTCTGAATAGGTCGCAAGCTGATAGTATCGGAAGAGGAAGGGACGGCTAACTCTGTGCCAGCAGCCGCGGTAATACAGAGGTCCCAAGCGTTGTTCGGATTTACTGGGCGTAAAGGGTGCGTAGGCGGTGAGGAAAGTTCGGGGTGAAATCTCCAGGCTCAACTTGGAAACTGCCTTGAAGACTTCCTTGCTCGAGGGTCGCAGAGGAGACTGGAATTCTCGGTGTAGCAGTGAAATGCGTAGATATCGAGAGGAACACCAGTGGCGAAAGCGGGTCTCTGGGCGACACCTGACGCTGAGGCACGAAAGCCAGGGGAGCAAACGGGATTAGATACCCCGGTAGTCCTGGCCCTAAACGGTGCGCACTTGCTGTGAGCGGCTTCAAAACCCGCTCGTGGCGCAGTTAACACGTTAAGTGCGCCGCCTGAGGAGTACGGTCGCAAGATTAAAACTCAAAGAAATTGACGGGGGCCTGCACAAGCGGTGGAGTATGTGGCTTAATTCGATGCAACGCGAAGAACCTTACCTGGTCTTGACATGCAAGTAGTAGAAGCCTGAAAGGGTAACGAGGTAGCAATACCAGCTTGCACAGGTGCTGCATGGCTGTCGTCAGCTCGTGTCGTGAGATGTTGGGTTAAGTCCCGCAACGAGCGCAACCCCTGTGTCCTGTTGCCACCCCGAAAGGGGGGAACTCTGGACAGACTGCCCCGCTTCAACGGGGAGGAAGGTGGGGATGACGTCAAGTCAGTATGGCCCTTACGACCAGGGCTGCACACGTACTACAATGCTCGGTACAATGGGCCGCAAACCAGCAATGGGGAGCAAATCCTAAAAACCGAGCCCAGTTCAGATTGTCGGCTGCAACTCGCCGGCATGAAGCTGGAATCGCTAGTAATGGCGCATCAGCTACGGCGCCGTGAATACGTTCCCAGGCCTTGTACACACCGCCCGTCACATCATGAAAGCCGGTTGTACCCGAAGCCGCCAAGCCAACCGCAAGGAGGCAGGTGTCTAAGGTATGGCTGGTGATTGGGATGAAGTCGTAACAAGGTAGCCGTAGGGGAACCTGCGGCTGGATCACCTCCTTTCTATGGAGATAACCGTGGTCGTTGGACCACAGACAGTCTGTTATCGGCTGTTCTTACCGTACATCACTGAGGTCAAGGAATAGCTACGTTCATTAAAAGCGGTGCCCTCTCCTAAGAGGCGGGGCTGTAGCTCAGTTGGTAGAGCGGTAGCTTTGCAAGCTATAGGCCAGGAGTTCGAATCTCCTCAGCTCCACCAACCGCCGGTCTCCAGTAAAATGGGCCTGTAGCTCAGTTGGTTAGAGCATGCGCTTGATAAGCGCAGGGTCACTGGTTCGAGTCCAGTCAGGCCCACCAACTGAAACCGCAACGATTTGGCGAAAGCCATCGTTCTTTGAAATCTGCGCATGAAATAGGGTATACAAACTACAAGTATCCGCCTGTAGAACTTTCAATCAAGCTACTAAGGGCAGCAGGTGAATGCCTTGGCGCTGAGAGGCGATGAAGGACGCAGCAAGCTGCGATAAGCCATGGTGAGCCGCAAGCAGGCTTTGACCCGTGGATCTCCGAATGGGGAAACCCTCCCTTTTAAGGGAATTGGCGGATGAATTCATAGTCCGTCAAAGCGAAACGAGGTGAAGTGAAACATCTCAGTAACCTCAGGAAAAGAAAACGAAGTGATTCCGTCAGTAGTGGCGAGCGAACGCGGAATAGCCCAAACCGGTTTGATTCATCAAGCCGGGGTTGCGGGACCTCCGTAAGCAAGTTCAAAGATCAGCCGAATGGCCTGGAAAGGCCAGCCAAAGACCGTGATAGCCGGGTCGGTAAATTCAATGAACTGTGGGAGGTATCCCAAGTAACGCGGTGCACGTGAAACTCCGCGTGAATCTGTCCAGACCACTGGATAAGGCTAAATACTACTCAGCGACCGATAGTGAACTAGTACCGCGAGGGAAAGGCGAAAAGAACCCCTGCTAGGGGAGTGAAATAGATCCTGCAACCCGCTGCCTACAATGTGTGGGAGCTCCGCAAGGAGTGACCGCCTGCCTTTTGCATAATGAGTCTGCGAGTTATTATCAGTGGCCAGCATCAGCCTCTTTGAGGTGGATGCGAAGCGAAAGCGAGTACGAAATGTGCGATTAGTCGCTGGTAATAGACCCGAAGCGGAGGTGATCTACTCTTGAGCAGGTTGAAACCAAGGTAACACTTGGTGAAGGACCGAACTCGTGGATGTTGAAAAATCCTGAGATGACTTGAGAGTAGGAGCGAAAGACTAATCAAACCCCGTGATAGCTGGTTCTCTCCGAAATCGCTTGAGGGCGAGCGTTGGGAAAGTAAACCGAGGAGGTAGAGCACTGGATGGCTTAGGGTCCCTACCGGGATGCCAAAACCAATCAAACTCCGAATTCCTCGGGATCCATTACCCCAGCATTCAGACGGCGAGGGATAAGCTTCGTCGTCGAGAGGGCAACAGCCCAGACCTGCAGCTAAGGTGCCTAAACATGGTTAAGTGGAAAGGATGTGACGTTACTTAGACAGTGAGGATGTTGGCTTAGAGGCAGCCATCATTTAAACAGTGCGTAACAGCTGACTCATCGAGTGATGTCGCGCCGAAAATGATTGGCGATAAATCATGTACCGAAGCTCAGGATTGCATCCGGATTCGTCTGGTTGCAGTGGTAGGAGAGCGTAACCCGTGCTGTGAAGGTCATCCGAAAGGAGAGCTGGAGCGCTGGTTAGTGAGAATGCAGACACGAGTAGCGATAAACCAGATGAGAATTCTGGTCGCCGTAAACCCAAGGTTTCCTGGGCCAGGTTCGTCCTCCCAGGGTTAGTCGGGAGCTAAGACGAGGTCGTAAGACGTAGTCGATGCACAGCCGGTCAACATTCCGGCACCGAACCGGGTCAAACCGATGGTGACGCATGATGAAACGCAGCAGGGTCACTGAAAGATCCAGCTTAGGAGCAATCCGAAGCACGCTGCCGGAAGTTGTGCCTAGAAAAGCCGTCGGCCCTTTCCCGGTCGCCCGTACCGTAAACCGACACAGGTGGGTGGGTGTAAGTGCACCAAGGCGCGCGAGAGAGCCCTCTCTAAGGAACTCGGCACATTAGCCCCGTAACTTCGGGAGAAGGGGTGCTCACTTCGGTGAGCCACAGTAAATTGCGTTTAGCGACTGTTTAACAAAAACACAGCACTCTGCCACGTCGTAAGACAACGTATAGGGTGTGACAAGTGACCAATGCGGGAAGATCAAGGCAAGGGGTTAGCCGCAAGGCGAAGCTCTGAACCTAAGTCCCCGTGAATGTCGGCCGTAACTATAACGGTCCTAAGGTAGCGAAATTCCTTGTCGGGTAAGTTCCGACCTGCACGAATCTTGTAACGACTGAACGACTGTCTCGGAGAGGTTCTCGGCGAAACTGTAGTTGCGGTGAAGATGCCGCATGCCCGCAGTAGGACGGAAAGACCCTATGCACCTTTACTGTAAGCTCGTATTGGCTTCTGGTTGATAATGCTTAGCGTAGGTGGGAGACGTTGAAGGCATGGCTTCGGTTGTGTCTGAGTCGAAATGTGAAACACCACTCTTTGTCAATTAGGAGTCTAACCTCGATCCCGTTAGCCGGGCGGGGGACAGTGCGTGCGGGTCAGTTTGGCTGGGGCGGCTTCCTCCCAAATGGTAACGGAGGAGCGCGAAGCTGGGCTCAGCATGGTTGGCAACCATGCGTCGAGCGTATGGGTAGAAGCCCGGTTGACTGCGAGACATACAAGTCGAGCAGGTGCGAAAGCAGGCCCAAATGATCCGATGGTTGAATGTGGAATTGCCATCGCTCAACGGACAAAAGGTACGCTAGGGATAACAGGCTGATCGGATCCAAGAGTTCACATCGACGATCCGGTTTGGCACCTCGATGTCGGCTCATCGCATCCTGGGGCTGGAGAAGGTCCCAAGGGTCCGGCTGTTCGCCGGTTAAAGCGGTACGCGAGCTGGGTTCAGAACGTCGTGAGACAGTTCGGTCCTTATCCACTGTGGGCGAAGGAAACTTGAGGGGTTCATTCCTTAGTACGAGAGGACCGGGAATGACGCACTTCTGGTGTGGCAGTTGTTCCGTCAGGGGCATCGCTGCGTAGCCATGTGCGGAAGAGATAAGCGCTGAAAGCATCTAAGTGCCAAGCTCCTCCCAAGATGAGGTTTCCCGGAGCGTTAGCTCCCTAAAGGCCGCAGGCAGACTACCTGCTCGATAGGCTGGGCGTGTAAATGCCGTGAGGCATGAGCGGACCAGTACTAATCGGCCGTGAGGCTTGATTGTTCGCCTTATAAACTCAGTCGGTTGGTTGGTGTGTACCCTTCGTGCGCAGATTTCTAAGAACGAGTTCTTTATAGATTTTTCGGTGGCTATGAAGAGGTGGTCCGACCCGATCCCATCCCGAACTCGGCCGTCAAACGCCTTATTGCCGATGGTAGTGCTTCTATAGGTTGCGCGAGAGTAGGTTGCCGCCGGTTATTTCTAGAGCCAGTCCCGATGACTGGCTCTTTTTTTTGTTCTTCGCTGTTTTCGGTGGGTTGCCAACGAAGGAAGGGGTTGGGTAGAAGGCGGGGATGTCACCGGAAAGTAGGCGTACGGTGAACCCCATGGTTCCCACTCCGGCGTGAGGGGGCGATTGTTCCAGGTTTGTCGCGGACGTCCGCCAGCCTCTGTTGCCCGGTCCACCTCAGCGGTCAGGCCAACTGGGGCTTCCAGTTCGAGGGCAGCAACTCAGGCAGGTGGGCGTGGGTGCAGGTTGGGATCCGGCGCAACACGTCGGTCAGCCAAGCCGCCGGATCCAGGCGATACCGGCGAGCGGTGATCAGCAGGCTGTAGATCACCGCGACATGGGATTCGGCGCTTGCGTTTGACGAGTGCGCTGATTGATGGAATCCCAATGGTCTGAGGTTTCGAACTCCTTGGCCTCACCTTCAGTCATGTCGCCCCATGAAGCCTCCTTGCCCGCGGATCCCGTTGAGTGGGGATTTCAACAGATCCGTGAGGATGTCCAGTGGTTGGCTGGATCGATGGCCGAAGTGTTGAACCGCCTTGGTGAACATCAACTGGCACCCTGGATTCCTTGGTCTTCCTCTGCTGAAAGCCAACAACTCCCCCAAGGTCCTGCCCCTGCGAGGTTGGGATTGGCCATGGCCATGGCGTTTCAGCTCCTCAACTCCGTCGAGGAACGGGTTTCTGAAACGCTCAGAGAACGCCGGGAGGAGAGTGACTCGCCAGCAACCGAAAGGGGACTGTGGGTGGATCAGTTGGCGCGATTGATCGAGGCAGGTGCGTCTCCATCTTCAATCGCCCAGGTTTTCCATGCCGTAGAGGTAGAACCTGTCTTCACAGCCCATCCCACGGAGGCGAAGCGTGCGTCGGTACTCGAGCAACACCGGCTCCTCATGCAGCTTCTCCAAGAGGTGGGACGGAGTGGAAACCGGCGATCCCGGCAGGCCGAACTGAGTGCCCTTTTGGAGCGGCTATGGCGGACCGGGGAGATCCTTCTCCAGAAACCCACCGTCGCGGATGAGCGACGCAACTTGCTCAACTACCTCCGCGACGTCCTTCCCGACGTAGTCCGGGATCTCGACGACCGGCTGCGGACCGCGTGGCAACGCGTGGGGCTTTCCCCGGAGACTCTCGATGAGTGTTTGCACCTTCCTTCCCTTAGGTTTGGGACCTGGGTGGGAGGGGACCGCGACGGTCATCCCGGCGTGAGCGCCGAGGTGACCGCAGAGACGTTGGATAGCCTTCGCGCCAATGCCCTCGTTATCCTTCATCGGCAGCTGGTCGCGTTGGCAGGACAGCTACCCCTTTCCGAATGGATCCAGTCCGCGCCCAGCAGCCTCCACGATCTCCGGATCCGCAGTGCGTCCTGTCTAGGTGACGCAGCTCCTCTGATTCTGCAACGCCATCCGGGTGAACCGTGGAGACAGGTCGTGCAATTGATGGCGGCTCGACTCCCGGTGGAGCTCAATCCCGATTCCTCCACACGGATTCGATCTGGACCGGGGTTTTATCAGACCCCAGCCGAACTTGAATCGGACCTCACGACCCTAGAGGCCTCATTGGTCGAGGCTGGAGCAGGTCGGCTTGCGGAACATGATGTCGCACCTGTGCGACGGGTCCTCAGGACGGTTGGGTTCCATTTGGCGATCCTCGATGTCCGACAGAACTCCGCGTTCCACGACCGCGCCCTGCGCCAGTTGCTCTGCGCAGCGGGCATGGATGCCTCGCAGTGGGAAGACTGGACCGAGCCCGAGCGCCTGCGCCTGCTTGAGCGGGAGATCCGCTCGCCCCGGCCGTTCCTCCATCCGTCGGTCTCGGCCGGACCGGAAGCCGAGGCCGTTGTGGCGACCTACAGGGTCCTCGCCGAGCATCTCCGGGTCCACAGCGCGGAAGGATTAGGCTCACTTATCGTTAGCATGACCCGTAGCCTTTCTGACCTCCTGGCCGTGTACGTCCTGGCGCGCGAGGCAGGGCTACTGCGGCTGTATCCAGAGGGTATGGTGTGTCTGCTTCCGGTCGTGCCGTTGTTGGAGACGGTCGAGGACCTAGAGAGGGGCCCCGAGATCCTCCGAAAGTTCCTTGAATTCCCGGTCACCCGGACCAGCCTCGATTTCCATGCGAGGCGGGCGGGGCGGGCGGGGCGTCCGCGTCAGCAGGTGATGGTGGGATATTCCGACTCGAACAAGGATGCCGGAATCATGGCCAGCCAGTGGGCTCTCCAGAGAGCGCAGGCTCGTCTGGCACGGGTCGGGGAACAGGCCGGGGTGGAGGTCCAGTTCTTCCATGGCCGCGGAGGCACGATCAGTCGCGGAGCCGGGCCGACCCACCGGTTTCTGGAGGCCCTGCCTCCGGGATCCCTCGGCGGTGCCATACGACTGACCGAACAGGGGGAATCGATCGCCCAGAAGTATGGCAACCCGGGCACTGCCCGGTACAACCTCGAATTGCTCCTTGCCGGCGTTGCTGCCACAAGCTGGCACCACCGACACCGGCCAGCGTTTCCAGAGGCCTTGGTCCCACTTCTGGACCGGCTGGCCGAGGTCTCGAGAAAGGAGTATCGATCGCTCCTGGAAACCGAGGGATTCCTGATCTTCCATCGCCAAGCCACCCCGCTTGATGTGCTCGAAAACACCCGGATCGGCTCCCGGCCCTCGCGTCGCACTGGCCAAGGCAGCCTGACAGATCTCCGGGCGATCCCCTGGGTTTTCTCCTGGACCCAGGCTCGGTTCTATCTCACCGGATGGTATGGTGCAGGCAGTGCCCTTTCGGCCCTTTCGGATGCTGAATGGGCCCTTTTCCGGGAACAACTTCCTACTGTTCCCTTCCTCCGATACCTGATCACCAACATCGAGACGTCCTTGGCCAGCAGCGATCTCGAGGTGATGCGCGAGTATTCCGGCCTGGTCGACGATTCTGTGGTACGGGAACGGGTCTGGAACCGCATCGAGGTCGAATGGCATCGGACACAACAAGCCCTTGGCCGATTGCTGGGTTCGGACTTCTCGCGACATCGGCCGCGTCTGGGTCGGACGCTGGCCCTTCGGGTGGCCCCGCTCCGGGTCCTACACCGTCAACAGATCGGACTCCTGCGGCAGTGGAGATCCCAACTTGGCGCCGGGGATGACGAGGGCGCCGCCGCGCGACTCCCTGAGCTTCTCCTCACGGTCAACGCGATCGCGAGTGGTCTTCGGACGACCGGGTGAATGGTGCGTGGGTATGGAAAGGAGGTGCTGCACGATCGGTCCGTGACGATAGGCGGTTTCATGGCCTAGTCTCACGCCATCCCTATGGAACGGCCTGCGATCCAAGGCGTCCGGTCGCGTCCCGTCCTTCATGATTCCTGTCCCGAGGGGTTCACCCTGATTGAGCTGCTGGTGGTAATAGCCATCATCGCCATCGGTGCCAGCATGCTACTTCCGGCACCGGCCGCAGCCCAAGGAAAGGCCAAGCGCATCCAGTGCGTCTCCAACCTCCGTCAGCAAGGTATCGCCTGTGCCCTCTACCTGGTGACTTCGATGACCGGTTTCCGACGGTGGTGGAACGGACAACCCGGGATACCGCCGTGCACAGCTACTACAACTACGGCGGGAAACAGGGCACCGAATACAAGGGACAACTCCGTGTATTGAATCCCTACGTTGCGATCGCCGGCAAGGTCAACCAGAAGTCGGCAGGGGCCGAACTGGTGTTCCGGTGTCCTTCGGACAACGGTGGCCGCAAGGCTGGATGGCCCTACGATCGCCGAGCCACGTTCTTCGACACCTTCGGGAGCCGCTATTTCTACAAAAGCAGCGCCAACAACAACGACGAACTTCGCGGCTTGGTCCACAAGCGGCAGTCGCAGATCCGGAAACCATCCGGAACATAGTGGTGAACGACTTCGCCTTCAACGCACACCTGGTCAGCCTCAAACCTTTCCAGAGGATGTATTGGCACGACAGGAACCGGAATGGATTCGGGAACCTGACCTTCGTGGATAGCCACGTGGGCTAATTACGGGCAACCGACAACCATCCGGACTTCCGCGAGGTCGGGACTGGTCCTTCGTCTACAACGATCCCTGAGGCGGCAAGAGACCTTGGTGCGGGCGAGAGGACTTGAACCTCCACTCCTTGCGGAACCAGATCCTAAGTCTGGCGCGTCTGCCATTTCGCCACGCCCGCATTCTGAACCAGGGTCAGAGGTTCCCCGGGGAGGGGCCTCGGATGGCCACGAGCATCACGGATTCGCGACCGGGGCGGTGTCGGGCACGTTGGGTACCACAAGACGACCGTCCTTCGAAAAGGCTGAGTCGTACCAGTTCGGGGCGATCGGAGCCCCCCCGCTTTTCTCGGACGAGGCGCAGCCGGACGAGATCAGGAGGAGGCCGCCAACGAACGAAGGAAGTGCGACGCGGGCAATGAGGTTGGATTTCATGGGAGTGGAATCAGTGACGGGTGTAGGTAGCCGACCCTCTCAAAGGGGTCAACGCCATCCACGGACGCCGTAATACCACCATCCCACCTGCTCATGGAGCCACATCTTCAGAATGGTGGCCGACTCGGTGCTTGGGAGGCCGATGTGGTCGGACCATCGGTCTCCCGGACCGATGCCCCGGAAGTCGCAGCCCACGGGAATGACCTGGTTGACCCCCTCCTTTCGGAAGGCTGCCTCCGCACGCCGTAGGTGGGATGCCGACGTGACGAGGAGGATCTGTTTCCAACCCTTTCGCGTGGCGAGCGCTGCAATCTCCCGGGCTTCATCCGCCGTGTTCCTTCCGATCGGCAGCCGCAGGATCTGACCCCGCCTCAGGTTCCAGCGGTGGATCAGCTGCTCGATCGCCTCCGAGTCTTCCATGGTGTTCCCAGCCGTCCCCGTTCCAACCCCTGCGCTGCAGAGGACCAGCGTTCCAGCCCGCCCCTGCCGGAGGAGTTCGATCGCGGTCATGATCCGATCGGAGGCCTCGATGAATCCGATCTGGAGCAGCTCCCGGGGATTGATGTCATGGGCACCTCCCAGCATGACAACTGCGTCGGCCTTCTGAGGCAGCGGATGACGATTCGCCGTGTACGGGGCCTCCAGGTCTGCAATGAGGTGCTGGGGAAGGTGGGTCCCAAAGGCGACCTCGACCAGAATGGCAAGTCCCGTCAACAGGCTGGTCCCAAGCCAGTTTCTGCGTTGGACACACAGAGCGGCGGCAAGGACAAGAAGCCCCCACAAGAGAGCCAGGGGGTCGGTCAGCGCGCCCAGAGTGGCGCCTAGAAACTGGATCATGTCGACACCTTGGGGCAGTCGGCCAAAGGCACCAAGCGGCAAGACGGGCCGTCGAGGCGGCGCGCGCGCTCACCGGGTGGAAGCCCGACGAAGCCGGTCCCGGATACCGGCCCATACGGGTGTCTCCGGAAGGGATTCCACCACGATGCAGGCGACACCCATCTCGTCACACCGATGCAGCTCCGCATAGAGGGCCCGGGCAAAGGCCTCGGCGTCGTCTGGGATGAGCATCACATGGGGGAAACGTCCGCCCATTGGGATGCGGGTGTGGGCGATGATGCAGGACCGGTCGGGGTCGATGCCCTCCGACTCCATCAGGCGTTCCAGCCCAGTCTCATCCTGCCACGACCGAACCACCAAGCGGGCCTGTGGTAAGTAGTGGCGATCGAGCTGACCCGGACTGCGGAGAATGCCGTCCCGGGGCGCTGCCTGTCCGGAGCCCGGCTCCGGTTTTCCAGCGGCAACCGCGGCGTGAAGTGCCGTCTCGGTGATCATCCCGGGCCTCAGGATCAAAGGGAAGGTGCCGGTGACATCGACCACCGTGCTTTCGATACCCACGTTGCAGTTTCCCCCGTCCACGATGAGGGGCAGGGATCCACCCAGCTGGGCGACCACATGGGCGGCGTTGGTGGGGGAGAGTCGATTGGCCAGATTCGCGCTGGGTGCCGCCAATGGAAATCCGCAGGCCCGAATGACGCCCTGCATGAACGGATGCTGGGGCCATCGGATGCCGACGGTTGGTCCTCCCGCGGTCACGATGTCAGGCACACGGTTGGACCGTGGCATGACGAGCGTGAGGGGGCCGGGCCAGAACGCGGACCCGAGTGCGTCGGCCATCGCCGGCCATCGCGAGGTGCAGGCTCGGGCCATCTCGGCAGAGGCGACGTGGACGATGATCGGATTGTGGGCCGGGCGACCCTTCAGAGCGTAGATCCGGGCCACCGCCTCGGGGTCGAAGGCGTTGGCGGCGAGGCCGTAGACCGTCTCGGTCGGCGCTCCGATGACCCCGCCCGAACGGAGCACGTCAGCGGCTCGTTCGATCGCGGTGGCGAGAAGGGCTGGTGTATGGGTCTGGAGGATCTCGGCGGCCATCCGGCGACAGCGTGAATCACCTCAGAGCGGGGGCAAGGATCGAAGAGCGACAGGATCGAAGAGCAGCGCGTGGAGAGCTAAGGGTAACACGAGAGCGGTGGGTGGTTCAGGACGTTTCCTCACCCGCCCATGGAAGCCTTCGGTTTCCCAAACTCATCTTCGGCCTTGGCTTTTCGTCCAGCGTTCATGCGAGAACCTCGCGGATCACCTCACCCTCGACATTCGTCAATCGGCGCTCGATGCCGTTGTGTTCGAAGGTCAGCTGGGTGTGGTCAAGGCCGAGAATGTGGAGGATCGTGGCGTTGAGATCGTAGAGGGGATGGATGTCCTGGATCGCGCGTTGCCCGAGCTCATCGGTCACTCCATGGCTCACCCCGGGTTTCACCCCGGCCCCTGTCATCCAGCAGGTGAACCCGTCGGGATTGTGGTCCCGCCCCTGGGCTCCCTTCTGGAAGAAGGGCATGCGTCCGAACTCGGTACACCAGACCACGAGGGTGTCCTCGAGAAGTCCCCGCTGCCGGAGGTCGCGGATTAGGGCGGCGGTCGGTTGGTCGAGGATGTACCCGTGCCTGTCGTACTGCTCCTTGAGCTGGTTGTGACCGTCCCAGTTGAGCGCCCCTCCGCTGGCGTAGGCCCCATTGAACAGCTGGACGAAGCGAACGCCGCATTCGAGGAGGCGTCGCGCGAGGATGCAATTGCGGGCAAAGCCGGCGCGGATCGGGTTCTGGGTGTCGTCCGCCCCGTAGCTCCGCAGCACATGGGCCGGTTCATTTGAGAGATCGCTGACCTCCGGCATGCTCAGCTGCATGCGGGCCGCCAGTTCGTAGCTGGCGATCCGTGCGGCGAGCCGCTGGTCTCCAGGGTGTTGTTGGAGGTGCCGGGCGTTCATCCGCTGGAGCATCGATCGCGCGGAGCGGTCCGCCGAGGGGGAGATACCGGGTGCCGCGAGATGTCGGATCGGATTCTGCGCGCTGAAGGGGGTTCCTTGGAAGGCGGCGGGCAGGAATCCCGGTCCCCAGTTGTTCGATCCGTTCTGGGGCACACCCCGGGGATCGAGGATGGAGACGAAGGCAGGGAGATTTTGGTTCTCGCTACCAAGGGCGTAACTGACCCAGGAGCCCAGGCTTGGGAAGCCGTCCAGAACGAACCCCGTGGAGAGGAAGTTCTCGGCGGGTCCGTGCGTGTTGCTTTTGCTGGTGAGGGAGTGGATGAACGCGATGTCGTCGGTCAGCTCCGCCAGGTTTGGGATGAGATCCGAAACCCACTTCCCGGTCTGGCCCCGGGGACGGAATGCGTACTGGGGTCTGGCCAGATTTCCTGCCGGTCCCTGGAAGGTGACCGAGGGGCCCCCGGGGAGTGGCTTGTCGTGCCACTTCATCAGCTCCGGCTTGTAGTCCCATGTCTCCAGCTGGCTAACCGCGCCGGCGCAGAAGATGACCAGGACGTTTCGGGCGCGGGCTGGGTGATGGGGGCTGCGGGGGGCGTAGGGATTTGAGGGATCTATCTCAGGTCGGCTGGCTGCAAGGAGCCCGTGGGTGCCCAGAAGGTGGGTGAGAGCCACCGACCCGAGGGCGGTGGCGCTCCCGTTCAAAAACCGTCTCCGGTCCAGCAGATGCCGGCCGTGCGGGGAAAGGTGTTCGGCCGACGGATTCATGGCAGGAAGAGAAATTCGTTGGAATTGAACAGCACGCGGCAGAGCATCGGCAGTCCGTGGTCGTGGATGAGCGGGAGGACCTCGGCCAGCTCTTCGGGGGATGGGTCGCGTCCGAGGGCAAGTCCATAGGCCCGCCGGATCTGGGCCTCGGGATCGGCGCCCACCTCGCGGATCACCCGGGCGGCAAAGGCCTCTGCCCGCTCGAGGGTGAAACGGCTGTTGAACAGGTTGAGAGCCTGGATGGGCGTCATGCTTTCCCGTCGTCGCGCCGTGCTCTGTCCGGCATCCGGGCAGTCGAACGCACCGAACACCGCCTCGCGTTCCCGTCGGACCTTGTGGGCATAGATCATCCGACGCAGGCCCTCAGGTCCAAAAGTCTCCACCGGAATAAACCCAGTGAGCCCACCCCGGTTGTTGAAGAGGTCAAATCCTCGTCCGTACATGCGGAGATCGAGTTCACCACTGACCGCCAGCATCGAGTCCCGGATCGGTTCCGAATCCAGGCGTCGCGATGGGAATCGCCAGAGCCACCGCGCTTCGGCATCGATGTCAGTCGCCGCAGTCCCCGACGTCGCGCCCTTTTGGATCGAAGCGTCCTGACGGTATGTCGACGACAGAACGAGGAGTCGGTGGAGGTGTTTCGTGGAGCCGCCCGAACGGAGGAATTCCAAGGCGAGCCAGTCGAGCAGCTCGGGATGGGTGGGCCTCGACCCGTTGACACCGAAGTCGCTCGCGGTGTCCACGAGGCCAAGTCCGAAATGTCCCTGCCAGATGCGGTTGGCCATGACCCGTGCGACGAGGGGGTTCGAGGGGCTGGTGAGCCAGTCCGCAAGGGCCTGGCGTCGATCCTGTTCACTGGTGATCGGGGGGAGGTCGAACCGCCCAAGGGCTGGCAACGGTACAGGAGCAACCTCGTCCTTGGGCTGTTCCGGGTCCCCACGATGCAGCACCCGGATGACATCGGGGTTCCGGAACCGACCGGCGAATGCGAGTCGCTCATTGGCCCCTTCCCGGATCGCCTTCTCCAGGGACTGTCGCTCGTCGACCAGGGGCTTGGCCTTCGTGGCGACGTCCGGGCTCAGGTCCTGGATTGAGACGGGAGGCCGGAGATCCGATGTGGTGCCGGTCTGGCGATCCGTGGCGTCAGCCACACGTCTCCAGGTTCCGTCCCTCTGTTCCACCTCGATCACATAGTTCGTGGCGATGCGATCGCTGAACTCCCCAGTCCGATCCCGTCCCCAGACCACGCGATCGAAGGTCCTTTCACCGGGAAACTCCAGGAGGACCCAGCCGCGTCCAAGCTCGTTTGACATCCAGCTGCTCGAGTTGCCGGTGCGTCCGTCGTTCAGGAAGGCGAGATCGTGTCGATCGACCACCCGGGTCTCCCCGGACGAAGTGACCTGCGTCCCCGCGGAGGCGAGGGCGATGTTGGTTCCTCGGGCATCAAGGATCTCCAACTCGTCGATGCAGGGTTCGAGGTTGCTGGTGGCCTGGATGGAGAAGCGCAGCCTCCGGGTGGTTGCTGCCGGGAAATGGTCGATGTTCGACCGGGTGTTGATGGCGGGGCGCCTTGTTTTTCCCGCCGAATGGTTCCCTTTCGGATCCGGGCACGCCAAGGGTGCAAGACTCCCGAGGTCGTGGTCGATTTGGGCAAGGCGGGTCTTCTGATCGATCTCCCGGCGACGGCTTTCGTCCTGAAGCGGTCCCCGCATTTCGCGGTCCTCGTAGTCCACACCGGCGACGAAAGCCTGGAGGGCGTAATAATCGCGGCTGGCGATGGGGTCGGATTTGTGGTCGTGACATCGGGCGCATCCCACACTCAGCGCAAGGAAGGTCTGCCCCACGTTGACAACGATCTCGTCAACGGCGTCCTGGCGCGCGAGGCGCTTGGAGACGTCATCGGCCCCAATCTGGCCGGGCAGCAGGACGGACGCCGTGATCAGGAATCCGGTCGCCGCGTCCGCGCCGATCCGGTCCCCGACAATCTGCTCCTCGACGAACCGGGGGTAGGGTGTGTCGGCGTTGAAGGAACGCACGACGTGGTCCCGATAGGGCCAGGCGTACGGCCGCTCGGTGTTGACCTCGAAGCCGTGGGTGTCTGCGTAGCGCACAACATCGAGCCAATGCTGCCCCCATCGTTCCCCGTGGCGAGGAGAGGCCAGGAGGGAGTCCACGACATGGGCATGGGCGTCGGGCGAAGGATCCGACTCGAATCGAATCACCTCTTCTGGAGATGGGGGCAGCCCGACCAGGTCGAAATGGACCCGGCGGATCCAATCCCGTCGTGAGGCCTCCGGGTTGGGCTGGAGCCCGGAATGCTCCAGTCGGTCCAGGATGAAGGCATCGACCGGGTTGCGGACCCACAGGGCGTTGCGGGGCGCCGGGACGGTCTGGGTCCTGGGGGGCTGGAACGACCAGTGGTCCCGGGCGGGCGTCGCAGCCGTCGCGCCCATGGCCAGCATCCCAACAAGGAGGGGGGTCGGGGTCCAGTTTCGGAACGTGACACCACGCGGGACCTTTTCTGCCGAATCTGGGGCGTCAGGGTTCATGGGTTCTTGGGAATGTTGGCTATGTGACCGTTGTCCTGATGGGGAGACCCGCATAACAATATTTTATCGCAAGCCTTGACCCAAGAGAGTTCCCCACTTATGTGATGGCGCCTAAAACGGTGTAGGATAAAGATTTCGGGTGTCGCCAGACGGCTGGCGGTGTCCCACACAGTTTCCTGTCCGGCGTAGTTCACCGGGCAGGAATTTCTACATAATCCTACTGAACCTATTCTGAAAATTCCCCCGGGCGGACGGTCATCCTCTGACTGCCGCCCGGGTTTATTTTTGTCCGGGACCGGTTGCGCCGATCGAACGCAAATTCCTGGCTTACAAAAGGGTATCAGGACTTGACGCACAGCCTTACTGACTTGGGGGCTTTCATCACCAAAGTAGCTGGCTTCCCACTGGCTAGATCGTCGAGCCTATGTTTGATTCGAGAAGGCATGAGTGAGCAAATCGACACCCACCAGAAAGCGCTCCAGATCAATCTCGACAGCACCAAGTACGGCGTGTTTGCCGAAATTGGCGCAGGTCAGGAGGTGGCCCGCTGGTTCTTCAGGGCAGGGGGGGCGAGCGGCACGATCGCCAAGAGCATCTCCGCCTACGATATGGTCGTGAGCGATGCCATCTACGGCACGGCCTCCCGCTACGTGAGCCAGGAGCGTCTCGAGGCGATGTTGGATCGAGAGTACGAACTGCTTGTGGAGCGGCTGGCTTCGACCCGCGGACAGAATACCCGGTTCTTTATATTCGCGGACACGGTGGCCGCCCGCAGCTTCAAGCGCCGCGACGAGACCCATGGTTGGATGGGTATCCGGTTCCAGATCGAGCCGGGTGCCGAGCCAAGCGACATCATCATGCACGTCCGCATGTGGGATCGGGAGAATCTCCAGCAGCAGGAGGCCCTTGGAATCCTAGGCGTGAACCTTATCCATGCGGCCCTCTACCAGCACTCGAATCCCCAGGCGGTGATCAACGCGCTTCTGGACAACCTGTCCATCAACCGCATCGAGGTCGACATGATCAAGTTCCGCGGCCCGCAGTTCGCGAAGGTCGACAACCGCCTCATCGCCCTGCAGCTCGTGGAGCGCGGATTGACCAACGCGGCGATGTTCATGCCGTCAGGGGAACTGGTGCAGCCAGCCGATGCCCTGCACAAGAAGTGCATCCTGGTCGAACGGGGATCCTTCCGCCCCATCACCCGGGTCACGGCCGACATGCTCACACGCGCCAAGGCCCAGATGGTCCAGGATCCCAATGTATCGGATCAGGATCTCCTCGTGATGGTCGAGATGACCCTCAAGAATCTCAATGTGGAGGGGAAGATCGATCATCAGGACTTCCTCGACCGTGTGGATCTCCTGCGGACCCTCGGCACCCCGGTGCTCATCTCGAACTACGCGGAGTTCTTCCGCCTCGCGGGCTACCTCTTCCGCTACACCAAACTGCCGGTGGGTATCGTCATGGGTGTCCCGACGCTCCGGGACTTGTTCGACGAGAAGTACTACGGGGAGCTCGATGGCGGCATCCTCGAGTCGTTTGGTCGACTGTTCCGCAACCAGCTGAAGGTCTACTGCTACCCTCTCAAGGATGCCCGGAGCGGCGCCATCATCACTGCGGGCAACCTTCAGGTCTCACCCCACCTGCAGCACCTGTACGACTACCTCTTTCAGAACAAGTTCATCGAGCAGCTCCGGGACATCGACGAGTCGATCATGAGCATCTTCAGCCGCGATGCGCTGAAGGAGATCCAGTCGAACACCCCGGGCTGGGAAACGAAGCTGCCCGCGCAGATCGCCGAAATGATCAAGGAGCGGAAGCTCCTTGGGTTCAAGGGCTGATCCGCGAGGACGCGTCGGCTGTCGACCGGGACAGATCCGCAAGAGTGACGAGCGACGATTTCGCCTCGGCGGCCACGTTGATCGTTCTGAGGGCCTGGCTTACCACGCTGCGCTCGGGGTCGGGGGTGGTGGCGAGATCCGATCCGGAGCCACACCGCAGGGCCTGGAGGACGTCTCGAACCGAGATCTGGTCAAGCGGCCTGGAGGGCAGATACGACGCTTCCGGACCCCGTGTCTCGGTGATGAGCTGGGCCTGATTGAGGAGACGCAGGAGCTCCGTGGTGAGGTTCGGGGGGATGCCAAGCTCCTCCGACAGTCTGGTGGCGGTTGCGGCGGGGCGGCCGAGGGTGAACCCCCCTGCGATGCGGGTCATGAGCCGGAGTCCGGCAAATTCCCGGGCCTGCTGGTGCACGCGGCCCGCCACCCGTTCCTGGAGGTAGGCCTTCCGGTTCTGGTACACGTAGGCCACCTGGGCCCCGAGCAGGACAATCATCCAGGTGAAGTAGACCCCGAACAGGAAGATGGGTAGGGCTCCGAGGCTTCCATAGATCGCGTTGTAGGCGAGGACCTTGGAGTGGTACAGGGACGACAGCTGGTTGTTCAGGGTCCAGAGGGCCGAGGCGAAGGCACCACCAACGAGCGCCGCGCGCCATTGGACCCGTGTGTTGGGCATCCAGAGGTAGAGCGCACCGAAGGCGAGGGCCATGAGGATCGGCGAGATGAAGACCGTCAGCGACAGGATCCACTGCCCCACCACGTGGCCTTGCAGAGCCGAGCTGTTGTCGCCGACGAGGGAGAGGATCTTGGCGCCCTTGGTCACGAGCAGCACCGCCGGACCGAGCGTGATCACGGCCCAGTAGAAGACGATGCTCATTAGCAGCGACCGTCCCTTGGGCACGCCCCAGATGTCGTTGAACGCCACCTCGATGGTCCGGAGCAGGCCGATGGCGACAACAATCAGTCCGGCCGCCGCCGTAGCGGTGATGCCACCCAGGTGGATGCGTTCGACGAAGCCGACGATCCTGTCCGCAACCTCGGCCCGCTGGGCCTGTCCCCCCTCTCCGGAAAGGCCAATGGTCGGCGCGGCACGGATCACCCCCTCCTCGATCCAGGCCACGAGGGTTGCCCGGCGTTCGCCCTCCTTTCGGGGCAGGAACAGTGTCGCAACGCTCAACGAGATGGCGAGCAGCGGTACCAGGGCCAGGAGTGTTGTATAGGCGAGTGAGGCGGCACGGACAGGGCCCCGGTTTTTAAGGAACATCTGGCCCACCAGGATCCAGAAGTGGGCGAACCGCTGGGGCCAGTCCAGCCGACCCTCCGCCTCGGCGACGGCATCGTCGTTGATCAGGGTCTGGACCTGTTCGTGGAGGCGGTTCAGGGGACTCGTCTGGCGCGGTTCGGGCTGGCCCATGGCAGTGAGGGTATTGCGCGGGACTGGAGCTTCAACGTCCAACCTGACAGCCTGACCCCATGCAGATCACTTGTGCCCTCGTGACCATCTCGGATCGTGCCTCCCGGGGTGAGTATGAGGATCTTGGAGGGCCGGCACTTCGGGACGAGGCCCAGCGTCTGGGGTGGAAGGTGGTCGGGGAGTCGATGGTGCCGGACGACATCCGTCAGATTCAGAGAGCCATCCGGGAGCAGATCGCGAGGGGTGCCCAGCTGGTGCTGACTACCGGAGGCACGGGCGTGGCTCCGAGGGATGTGACCCCGGAGGCGGTCCTTGAGATCGCCGACCGCGAGATCCCCGGGTTCGGGGAAGCGATGCGCATGAGGTCGCTCGCGATCACCCCCAACGCCATCCTGTCGAGAGGACTCGCCGCGTCGGTCGATCGCACCCTCGTGATCTGTCTTCCGGGAAAGCCGGCCGGTGCTGTCGAGTGTCTGGGATTCGTGGTCGGGGCCGTGCCCCATTGCGTGAAGGTGCTTCAGCAGGTGCCGACCAGCTGTTGAGGATGCCCGCACGCGGCTCCTCTGCCTCCGTCACCGCGGCAACTCCTCGAGCATAGCGGTCACCAGCTGGGCCGCCCGTTGGATTGGGGAAGGGCTGGGCGGGGTCTTGGAAGGGGGCTCGCCGGCCAGGCTTGAGATCGACCGGACGGCGATGAACGGAACCCGATTCGCCCAGCAGACCTGGGCGATGGCGGCGGATTCCAGGTCGACCACCTCGGCCCGCCATGCTGTGAACAGCCAGGCCCGGTAGTCTCGGTTCGCGACGAACAAGGGACCGCTCACCCCAACGCCCGAGGTCAGGAACTTCGGGGCGGAGGTGGAGGCGTTGGTCGACAGAAGGGAGGCTGCCTTCGTTGCGGCCATACGGAGCCCCGGGTCGATGGGGAATCGAGGCATGGGTTCGGCTCCGCGGCTGCCGGACCGGGTCACGGTGACCGTCTCCGGGAAGATCATGCCGAAATTCGGGATCCCTGAGGCGCTCCGCGTCACTTCCCATCCCCCGTTGGGCGTCGGGTTGACCACTGCGGCCTCCGTATGATGGGACCACGCCTCGGGTACGATCACGTCCCCGGCGACCCGGCTTGGATTCACGCCGCCCGCCTCGCCCATCACAATCACATGGGTGATCGGGCACCGATCGAGGGCGGCCTGCGTGACCATGGCTGCGTTGACCACGCTCATCCCGCAGGGCAGGAGGACACAGCCGCGACCCGCGATAGTGGCGTGCCGGAAGGGAATCCCGTTGTGGACCTCGATCGGACCACCGCGGTATCGGGAGCCTGCGACGGTCTCCAGGGCCGCCAGTTCCTGCTCGGTCGGGGCGAGGATCGCATACAGCGCCTGACGAGCAGTCATCCTCTGCCCGGGCGACAGGGGCCGCTTGGAACAGCCGACGAGCAAGGCGAGTCCGGTCAGCAGAGCCAGCCCCAGCGTTCCGGAGCAGGAGTGGAGTCGAGGATTCATCGGGTCATCCATTGGGTCACGAACAGTAGGGTGAGAATCCAGGAGAGCGGTCGGATCTGTCGGCCCCGTCCGGTCCCCAGCAGGATGCCCACGTGGACCACGAAGCCGAGCGCAAGGCCCTCCGCAATGCTGAAGGTGAGCGGCATGGCCAGGACCGTGACACCGACTGGAATCGCCTTGCTGAGGTCCTCGAGGTCGAGGGTGCGAATTCCCTGCATCATTGAGATTCCGACTACGACCAGCACCGGCGCCGTGGCAGCCGCGGGGATGATACCGATCAGCGGACCCAGGAACAGGGACAGGATAAAGCACCCGGCGACAGAGATCCCGGTGAGCCCCGTCCGACCACCCGACTCTATGCCAGCCGCCGATTCGATGTAAGTCGTGACGGTGCTCGTGCCGAAGGCCGAACCGACGATAGCGGCACCAGCGTCGGCAGTCAGGACCCGCCCTAGCCGCGGAAGGTTGCCCTCTTGGTCCAGATATCCGGCCCGCTGACCGAGGCCAATGAGGGTCCCGAGGTTGTCGAAGACATCGAGGAACAGGAGGGTCAGGACAAGTGGTACGGCCTGGCGCCAGTGGTTCCAGAACCAGTTGAGGTCGAGCTTCAGGAAGAGCGGTGACAACGACGGCGGCCAGGAAATCCAACGGCCGGAGTCCGGAAGCCGCGTCAGGCTCCCGAACCCCGAGGCGTTGGGAATCCAGAATCCAGCCACCGTAATCGCGAACAGCGTTAGAAACAGGGCTCCCGGAATGCGTCGATGACATAGGATTCCAGCGAGGATAATGCCGACGATCACCGCGAGGGCTGCCGGCTGTCGGAGGTTGCCCAGTGTGACGAGGGTGGCGTCGTTGTGGACGACGATGCCGCCGTTCTGGAGTCCGATAAAGGCGACGAAAAGCCCGATTCCGGCACTGATCGCCACCTTGAGCTCATGGGGCAGGGAGCGGATCAGGCTGGCCCGGAGTCCTGTGACCGTCAGGAGGAGGAACAGGATCCCGCTGTAGCAGACGATGCCCAGGGCGGCGGGCCATGGAATCCCAGCACCACGGACTAGGGTGAACGTGAAGAAGCCATTCAGGCCCATGCCGGGAGCGACGGCGAACGGGTAGTTGGTCAGCAGCGCCATCAGTGCCGTGATCAGGGCAGAGGCGAGGGCGGTGGCCGTGATGAGGGCATTCCGATCCATTCCGGTGCCGTCCGACAAGATGGCGGGGTTCACGGCAAGGATGTAGGCCATTGCCGCAAAGGTGGTAACGCCAGCAACGAGTTCCCGGCGAACTGTGGTACCGTTGGACCTCAGGTTGAAAAGCCGTTCCAACATGGAGGCCAGTCAAGGCCAAGGGCATGCACATGGAAAGCGTCCAGAAGCCTTCGGGTATCGTGCGGATCCAGCGCAGGGGAGGTTTGGCTCCCCACTGTGAACCGAGACCGGATTGACAACCCGCAATCCATTCCAAGCTGTATAAGTTCCACAACACTGTTCTCATGAAACGCCCCGTTCTGCCCCTTGTGCGAGGCACTGCCGCCAAGGCCGGTTTCACATCGATCGCGCCTCTGTTGGTGATTGCCGTCGTTGCGATCCTTGCAGGAATGCTGCCCCCGCTCCTTGGAAAGGCGAAATCGGAGGCCCGGGGCATTACCTACATGGACAATGGCAAGCAGCTGATGCTGGCCTGGAATCTGTATGCCTCCGAGAACAACGATGTGACCCGGCCGCCCAGACTCTGGCCTCGAACCCCTACCGGCGTCAGAACTGGTGCGAGGGCGACGTCACGGACTACGGCAACCGGAGAAACACCAACATCAACGTCATCACCAATGGCCCGCTCTACCGCTTCTCGGGCGCTTCCCTCCAGATCCACAAGTGCCCCGCCGACTGCTCGGCCGCGGGCCCGCTGAAGGGATTCAAGGGAACGCCCCGGATCCGGAGCATCTCGATGAGCCAGGTCTTCGGAAATGGCGAGCGGCTCAACAAGGCCTTCAACGTCAACCAGACCCGGTGGAGGACCTGTGCCGAGGAAAGCGAGATCGTGTCGCCGTCCAAGACCTGGGTCTTCGTGGATGAGAATCCGGAAAGCATCAATGATGCCGCCTTCGCCAATGCCTGCACCGGGGCCGAGGCGCCAACCGGGACCAGTGGCCAGATCATCGACATGCCCTCGTCCATCCACAACGGGGCCTGCGGATTCGCCTTCTCCGATGGCCATTCCGAGATCCACCGCTGGGTGGGGTCCACGATCAAGCCGCCGACCAAGTACATGTCGGGTGGTGTCGCCCTGAATGTGTCGGCCAAGAACTCCCAGCCGGATGTGTACTGGATGCAGGAGAACACAACGGCCCGCCGGTAGGTGGATCCGGTTCCAAAAGTGGATTTCCAAGGGGTTCCGCGGTTCGCCGCGGCATCCTCGTTTTTGGGAGGTTCCCCGCCGGGAGGACGGTACCGGCGGGATCCAAGGGTGCCACGCTGTCAACCAGGGGTCTCCCGCACTCCCCAGCCGACCTGACGACAACCGCAAGGGTTGACACACTCAGGTTTGCGGTTGTTTCCTCTGAAACCGATTCATTCTTGGAACACGGATCCCCCCCACCCACCGATGACCCCCCCACTCCTCCCCTCCTCCGAGAGCCGTACCGTCCGTTCGGCGTTCACCCTGATCGAGCTGCTCGTTGTCATCGCCATCATCGCAATTCTGGCCGGCATGCTGCTGCCGGCGCTGGGCAAGGCGAAGACCAAGTCGCAGGGCATTGCCTGCATGAATAACACCAAGCAGTTGATGCTTGCGTGGAAGCTGTATTCAGGGGACTTCAACGACTTGCTGGTCTCTTCGTTGACCATGCCCCCTGCCGATCGACGGGTGATTTGGATTGAAGGGAACCTCGACTTCACCAGCCGTGACAACACCAACAACCGGTACATCACCAACGGTCCGCTCTTCAAATACGGCGGCAGCTCCTTCTCCATCTACAAGTGCCCCGCCGACCGAGCCGCCGTGGGTCAGATTGCAAGGGCTAGGTTCACCCCGCGCATCCGTAGCATGTCGATGAGCCAGGTCTTCGATTTCGGCGGATGGCTCCCCGCGACTAAGTATCGGATCTATGCGAAGGACTCCGACATCGTGAATCCCGCGAACACCTTCGTGTTCGTCGACGAGCATTCCGACAGCATCAATGACGCTGCTTTCGCCGTTCAGATGATCGAGGAAGCCGAAAGATCTGGGAATATCATCGACATGCCGGCGTCCTACCACAATGGGGCAGCGGGATTCTCGTTCGCCGATGGGCACTCCGAGATACACCGCTGGGTCGGCAGCACGATCAAGCCGGGCGTGAAGTACAACGGGTCGGTCGCCCTGAACGTTCCCGCGAAGGACTCGCTGGTCGACGCCAAGTGGATGTCGAGAAACTGCACGGTCCGGAAGTGATGGGCATGCCGGCCGCCCGCTGGTTCCCTGGGGCGGTCCGCAATCCCCAGTTCTAGGGATGGTGGTGGGTCCCCGGATCCTGGCAGGCTCTGGGATTGATGACCGTCCCCCACCGTGCCAAAGGGTCTAATCGAGGCCTTGGCCTCCTCGAGCTGTTGGCCGTCCTGGCCGTTCTTGTCGCCCTCACCGCGCTCACATTGCCGGCGTTGACCCAGGCCCGGACCCGGATCACCGGGATCGGGTGCCTCGGGAACCTGCGGCAATGGGGATTGGCCACCCACCTCTGGGCGGCGGATCACAACGATCGGCTGCCCAAGGACGGCGCGCCCAACGGGCGCTCCACCGAGGAGGGCTGGTATGTCGACCTTCCCAGGGTTCTGGGCATCCCCGCCTACGGCGACAGTCCGTGGCGGACCAACCCCGGTGTCCGCCCTCCCGACAGTCTCTGGATCTGTCCCTCCAATCGACGGAGAAGCAATTCCAACAACCTCTTCCACTACTGCCTGAACCAGCACGTCAATGGTTCCGGGCGTGGCAACCAGGTGGCTCTGTCGGCCATCCCATCCCCCGCCGAGACCGTCTGGCTGTTTGACAACGGCCGACTTGCCGCCGTGGCGGGTCCCAACAACGTCCACACCAACCTCCACCAACAGGGGGCCCAGATCCTCTTCCTCGACGGCCACGCGCGCAGGGTGCCGAACCGGATCTACTGGGACTTCGACTTGGCGCGTGGACGGTGGACGGCACAGGGCCTGGTCTGGTCGCCCGATGGGACCGGAGCCTCCTCCGGAGCCGGTGAACCCGGTCCGATGCCGGCATTTGGCGAGAACCTGGCATTGACGATCCACCACGCTGTCGCAGCGTCCGGGTCGTGACCGATCCCATCCTCATCGCGCGGGGCCTCTCGAGGACCTATGGCACCAACGGGGGCGGGCTCACCGTCCTCCGGGACGTGGGGTTTGAGCTCTCAATGGGGGATTCCATCGCCGTCGTGGGTTCCAGCGGCAGCGGCAAGACCACGCTGTTGGGACTCTGTGCGGGTCTCGACCGTCCATCGGGTGGCGAGGTGATCCTCGCCGGGAACCCGCTCGGCAACCTCGACGAGGATGCCCGTGCCCGTCTTCGGAACGAGCATGTGGGGTTCATATTCCAGAACTTTCAGCTGCTGCCCACGTTGACAGCCCTCGAGAACGTCCTCGTACCCGCCGAGCTGGCAGGCTCCAGGGAGGCCCCGGTCCGGGGACGTGAACTTCTCCAGCAGGTCGGCCTCGGCGACCGCCTACACCACTACCCGGCGCACCTCAGCGGCGGCGAGCAGCAGCGGGTCGCCCTCGCCCGTGCCTTCATCAACCGGCCTCGACTGCTCCTGGCCGACGAGCCAACCGGGAACCTGGACACCGACACCGCCCGACACATCGTCGACATGATCTTCGACCTCAATCAGTCGGCCGGGACCGCCCTCGTGCTCGTCACCCATGACCTGGAGCTGGCGGCGCGATGCCGTCGACAGCTCCGGCTCAAAGGGGGGAGGGTCGTCTCCCTGGAGACCCATCCCGGATCCGAACCCCGTTGAGACGGCTCAGAGGCGCGTCAGGTGCGACCTCAGATGCGACCCAGGATCTGCTTCAGTGCAGTGACCGCCCGATGGTTCTCCGCGGGCGTGCCTACCGAGACCCGCAGCCACGCCGGCAGGCCGTAGCCCCCCATGGGACGGGTGATCACTCCAAGTCGCTGGAGCTCGGAGAAGCACTTTGCCCCATCCCCCACCTTCACCAGCACGAAATTGGCGTGGCTGTGCTGGAACTCGAGTCCCATCTGGAGGAACGCTGCATGCAGGTATTCCAAACCCTGCCGGTTGGTCGCACGGGTACGGGCTAGGTGGTCGGCATCCTCAAGCGCGGCGATGGCACCGGCCTGGGCGATGGAGTTGATGTTGAAGGGTTGCCGAACCTTCTCGAGCGCCGCGATCAGGTCGGGATGCCCTATGCCATAGCCAAGACGCAGCCCCGCAAGGCCGAAGATCTTCGAGAAGGTCCGCATCAGCAGCAGGTTCGGATGGGTGCCTTCGCGGACCAGGGCAAGGCAGTCCGCAGGATCCTCCAGGAACTCCACATAGGCCTCATCCATCACCACCAACACCTCCGGGGGCACCGCTGCGAGGAGCTCCGAGATCTCGGCGTGGGAGGAGAGGGTGCCGGTGGGATTGTTGGGATTGGCGAGGAACAGCACCCGTGTGCGCGGGGTGATGGCCTGGATCATCCCCGGGATGTCCGCACCCAGCCCCCGGGCCGGAACCTTCACCAGCCGGGCCCCAAAAAGGGCCGTCACAATGCCATAGATCGCGAAGGCGTACTCGGAGACCACCACCTCGGTCTCCGGATTCATGAAGGCGTGGCCCACGAACTCGATGATCTCGTTCGAACCGTTGCCCAGGATGAGATTCCCGGGCTCCACGTAGAGTTTCTCGGCGAGGCGGCGCTTCAGCTGGAAGGCGCTGCCATCGGGATAGAGGTGCAGATGCCTCAGGACCTGTTCCATCGCCTCGAGGGCGCGAGGGGAGGGGCCGAGCGGATTCTCGTTCGAGGCGAGCTTGATGATGCCGTGCGGATCCAGTCCATGTTCCCGGGCCACCTCCTCGATGGGGCGCCCTGGCACGTAGACCGGGAGTTGGGAGATCTGGGGGTTCAGCGGCGGCAGCTTCATGCCGGAGAAGTCTGGCCCGGAACCGTTCTGATTTCGAGCGGAGTTCGACGGCCCAAACCCGGGCGGTTGGCTATTGAGGCCTTCGCCGGACCCGGGGCACCGTTGTGACGTGGCACTCGTCCGGATCCTCATCGATGGCTACAGCCTGCTGCATGCCTGGACCGACCTTGCGCCGGGATCCTCCCGTTTCTCGGCGGCCGCCCGGGATGCGCTGATCCGGAAGCTGACGGTGTATCGAGATACCACCCATACCCCGATCACCGTGTTCTTCGATGGTGCGTCGGCCCCGCCCGGGACACCCAAGCCCGTCTCGACTCCCGGCCTCGAGATCCTCTACTCGCAGGCCGGGCAGACGGCGGACGACATGATCGAGCGGACCGCCTTCCGGATGCGACCTCACGGCGAGGTCCTGGTGGTGACCGATGACTATGCCGAACGCGACACCGTCATGAACTTCGGGGGGTTGGCCTGCAGCTGCACGGGCTTCATCCAGCAGGTCGAAGCCGCGGTCGGGGAGTTCGAGACCGATCTGAAGGAGTACAACCGACGGGAACGGGAGCGGTACCGACGCGGAACGCGCTGACCCCGATCGACCGTAACCTCGCTCACCCCACTAGGCGCCGATCTGGGCCCGGTAGGCTTCGGGCGTCAGCAGTTGGTCCAGCTCGCCCGGATTCGAGAGCTTCACCTGGACGAACCAACCGTCGGCAAAGGGAGCGGTGTTCACCAGGGCGGGGTTGTCGGAGACCGCCTTGTTCACCGCGAGGATCTCCCCCGAGACGGGTGCGTAGATGTCGCTGGCCGTCTTGACGGATTCGACCACGGCACAGGCCTCGGAGGCCTTCACCACCCTGCCCACCGCCGGGAGTTCGACAAAGACGACGTCGGTCAACTCATGCTGGGCGTGGTCGGTGATGCCGACGGTGGCAATGCCGTTGGCGACCCGGACCCACTCGTGGGACTTGGCGTAGCGCAGATCGGAAGGGACTTGGGAACTCATCGCTGGGGAAGGTTGGAGTGGGACAAAACGTCGGGTCAATCAGGGTTTCCGGTAGATCGGCTTCTTCACCACCTCGGCGGCGAACCGCCGACCGCGGATCTCCACCCCGATCACTGTCCCGGGCTGGGCCAGGGTTGGGGGAACATAGGCCAGACCGATGCCCTGGTTCAGCGATGGACTCTGGGTTCCGCTGACGACCGTTCCGACCGGCTGATCACCCGAAATGACGGCATAGCCAGGACGGGGCGGCGGGGATTTATCGGTCATCCTGAAGGCCGCCAGGCGCTTCCTGGGACCGTTCGTCTTCTGATCCAGCAGCACCGACCGGCCCACGAACCCGCCCTTGTCGAACACGACAAAGATGCCAAGCCCCGCCTCGATGGGAGAGGTCGCCTCATCCAGCTCATGGCCATAGAGCGGATAGCAGACCTCGGTTCGGAGGGTGTCGCGGGCCCCGAGTCCGCACGGTTGCAGGCAGCCGACGTGCCCTAGGTCCAGACACTGGTTCCAGATCGTCTCAATCATGTCCCCTGGCGCGACCACCTCGAACCCGTCCTCCCCAGTGTACCCGGTCCGGGCCACCCAGATGGGACCCATGGGTCCGGAGGTTCCCGACAAGGACTTCCACAGGCCGATCTCGTTCTTCTTGAGATCCAGAACCGAGCCCACCGCAGTGCCGGCCTGGCTCGGGCCCTGGAAGACGTCCGCGATGAACTGCACCACCCGGGGGCCCTGGATGGCAACGGCCCCGAGCCGCGAGGACGCATCCTCGAAGAACACACCCGACCTGTGGCTCGAGCCGCAGATGCGCTCCTGGAGCCAGGGTACATCGACCTCGATGCGGCTCGCATTGATGATCAGCAGGAACTCCATCGGGGCGATCCGATACACGTAGAGATCGTCCACCGTTCCACCATCCTCCCGACACATCTGCGAGTACTGACCCTGGCCGACGGCGAGTTTTCGGACGTCGTTCGTGAGGGTCTCGTTGAGGAACCCCTCGGCAGCCGGTCCCGTGACAAAGACCTCGCCCATGTGCGAGATGTCGAAGATGCCGGAGGCGCGGCGGACGCAGAGGTGTTCGTCGACGATCGACGAGTACTGGACGGGCATTTCCCATCCTCCGAACTCGATGAGCTTGCCGCCGAGGCGTTGGTGGGCTGCAAAGAGGGGGGTGCGTTTTAGGGACATGGACGTCGTGAGATGGCAGGCCGCATCGGTGCGGATGCGGATCATGGGACTGACACTGGTTCAGGGTCTTGGATCCCTCAACTGTCAATCACCGCGGACCGTCGACATTCCGGAGACCTGCCGTACTCTCGGACCCGTGATCCGGAACGTGATCTTCGACTGGTCTGGGACCCTGGTGGATGACCTGCCTGCGGTGTGGGAGGCCAGCAACCACGTGTTCCGGCAGGCCGGTATCCCGCCGCTGTCGCTGGACCAGTTCCGATCCGAGTTCCAGCTGCCCTATCACGGATTCTACGAACGGTATATGCCCCAGGTCCCCATGCCACAGCTGGAACTGTGGTTCCGGACCCGCTTCGCCGAATGTCAGGACTCCATCGTCCCGCTGCCCCACGCCCGTGAGATGCTGGAGTTCTGCAGGGTGCAGGGCCTCAGGCTCTTCATCCTCACCGCCGTCCACCCCAAGGCGTTCGCGGTGCAGGCCGAGACGATCGGATTCGCCCCGTTCTTTGAGCGCATCTACTCCGGGGTCGTCGACAAGCGGACCCGGATCCTCGAGCTGCTCGACGAGAACGGGCTGGACCGCGACGCCACGATCTTCATCGGCGACATGCAGCACGACATCGAGACGGCCAAGGAGGGTGGCATCCACAGCGTCGGCGTCCTCACCGGCTACAACTCGCTCGAGTATCTGCGGCAGGCGGCGCCCGACCTGATCGTCGAACACCTGGGAGAACTGCGTCAGATCCTCCAGCGCCAGGGACTCCGACTCCACCCGCCGGCCGAGCCTGGACAGAAACGCCATCCGATCCCGACGGTCGGGGGGCTCGTCTTCAATGACGCCGGGAAGATGCTTCTGGTGCGCACCAACAAGTGGTCGAACCTCTGGGGCATCCCAGGCGGGAAGATCGACTGGGGGGAGTCGAGCGAGGATGCCCTTCGACGCGAACTCCTCGAGGAGACCGGTCTGAACGTTGCGGACGTCCGATTCGTCGTGGTCCAGGACACGATCCATCCACCGGAATTCTACAGGGACGCGCATTTCCTGCTGCTCAACTACATCTGCCGCGCCCCGGGACACCAGGAAGTGCGGCTGAACGCCGAGGCCCAGGAGTTCCGATGGGTGGACACCTCCGAGGCCTGGCTGCTCCCACTCAACACCCCGACCCGGGTCCTGTTGGAGGCAGTCAAACCAAGACCCGAGGGGACCCCGTCATGATCCCGATTCTGGACACGATCACGCTCTGCGATCTCGAGGTCCGATACCGCGTGGGGGTTCCGGACGAGGAGCGGGCCCATCCGCAGCGGCTGCTTCTGACCATCGAGCTGGATCTGGATGTCGGACCGGCGGCGCGCACGGACGACCTGAACCTGACGATCAACTATTTCGCCGTCAGCCGGCGTCTCCTGCGCCTGGGTGCTGGACGCGAGTGGCGGCTGATCGAGACCCTCGCGGAGGAGATCGCGGGCCTCCTGCTCACGGAGTACCCGGCGCAGGCGGTCCGGGTGGAAGTGAAGAAGTTCATCCTGCCCGAGACGCGCCACGTCTCGGTCCGGGTGGCCCGGACCCGCGGACGTTGAGGTCCTGAAGGATTCCGGACCGGTCCGTGGAGGCCCCTACTTCGGGGCCGGTGTCTTCACCTGGGAGGAACCGTCGGACCCCAGCTCGGCCTCGAGCGGGGCCGGCGGATTGGTCGAGGCCGGGGCGGGGCGCCGGAATCCCTGATTCAGGACCTCGGCCCCCTTCTTGTCGGACCCGTACAGACCGCGACGGATCATGTCGATTCGGCGGGCGACGCTGAGCTCCTCACGAAGCTTGCGGACCTGGTCGCGCAGCATGGCGAGGTCGTTGAACTTTCGCTCCAGCTCGGCCTTCTCCGCGAGGAGGCGCTTGAGCTCCCGCTGGAGCTGCTCCCGATTCCCTTCACTGGTTGCGAGCCTCTTCTCGGTCTCGGCGATCTTCCCGTTGAGGCCGGTGATCTCCTCCGTGAGACCATCCATCTTCTTGGTCAGGTCCTCACGCTCCCCCTCCAGCTGCGAGATCTGCTTGTCCTTCTTCTCGATCTCGATCCGGGCCGCCTCGGCGGCAGCCTTGGCCTCGGCCTCTGTCCGGGTCAGCTCCGCGGCGACATAGGTCCAGCGGTTGGAGATGAGCCCGACCTCCTCGATCCGAAGGGCCAGGTTCGACTCGAGCGAGGCATTGACCTTCTGCTGCTCGGTCAGCTTGGACGTGGTCGCCACCAGCTCGTTCGAGAGTGTGAGCAGATGACTGAATGAACGCGCCCTGTCCTCGGAGGCCAGACGGCTTGTCTGGTACCATCCGATTCCCAGGCCGAGACCAGCCACGGCCAGAACGACGCTCACGGTCTTCGTACTCATATGCCCCTTGAGGTTGCTCTCCGACGCCACGCTACGCAAGTATCCGGTGGGCTGTTGCCTGGGAACGGACCCACTCTACCGTCCGCCCATGGACCTGCCTGATCGAGCCGGCGTGATGATCCTGGGGAGCTGTCATCTCTTCCCGGGATCCGTGCTACCCCTGCGAATCTTCGAGCCTCGCTACCGACGGATGCTCGAGGATGCGCTTGAGGGCAACCGCATGTTCTGCCTCGCCATGAATCAGCCGGGCTCCAGCCGCGAACGCCCCTGCGAGGTCGCCGGACTTGGCATGATCCGCGTCTCGCACCAGAACCCGGACGGGACCTCGAACCTCGTCCTCCAGGGCATCTCCCGCGTCCGGCTCGGCAAGGCGGTCAAGTATCGTCCCTACCGGATCCACGGGATCGAGCCCATGGCCCCTGAGGAAGCTGACACCGTGGTGGTGGATGCCCTCGTGGAACGGACCCTCGACCTCGTCGATGCGCGACTCCGGCTCGTCCCGACCCTGCCTGCCTCGTTTCTGGCCCCGCTCCTGGGAGCGAACGCCAAGTCCGGCGTCAAGGTGGTCGACTGCCTCGCCGCCCTGCGGAAGGTTGGGGATCCCGGGGCGCTCGCGGACGTCGTGGCCTCCCTTGTCCTGCCCGATCCGGTGATGCGCCAGATCATCCTGCAGACCCTCCGGGTCGAGGATCGGTTGCGGCATCTCGTCCATTTTCTGACCTCGGAGGTGGCGGAAGCCTCTGGTGGGGGAGGCGAATGAACACCCCCCCCCTTGATGAGCAGGCCCTCACCGAGGCGGACCTGCAGCGGATTCATGAGGCGCTCTTCGCCCAGCTGATCACCAGCCATGCCCACAACGCCATGATCCTGCTGGGTCGCTGTCCCGACCCCGAGACGGATCAGGTCCGGAACCCGGATCCGGAGGCGGCGAAGATCTATGTCGACCAGCTTGAGATGCTCGAGGCCAAGACCCGGGGAAACCTCGGGCCCGATGAGACGGATCTCCTTGCCAGGATGCTCCGCGTGACCCGGTCCGCTCTGGCCGGGGCGATCGACGCGGCTGGGGGGCACTCCTAGCGGACGCCTTTCGCGGTATCCCGGATCCGTCCATGGGGAAATACCTCCACGTCTTCAGGATCGGCATCCAGAACACCCTGGTCTACCGCGCCAACTTCCTGTTCCGGGCCGTCTTCGGACTCATCCCGCTGACAGGAACCCTGTTCCTCTGGCAGACCATCTACGCGGGCAAGGGGCCCGAGGCGCTCATAGGGGACTACACGCTGTCCTCGATGATCAGCTACTACCTGCTCATCACCTTCATCGACGCCCTCACGGCGGTGGCGGAGGACGACTGGCAGATCGCCGCGGACATCAAGGACGGACTCATCAGCCAGATCCTGCTCAAGCCGATGGACTACCTGCTCTATCGCCTGAGCCTCTATGTGTCGGGACGCATGATCTACACGACGGTCGCCCTGATCCCGGTCATGCTGTTTGCCTTGTACCTGCGCCAACACCTGGTGGTGCCGACCGAGGTGACGACGATCCTTTTGTTTGGGGTATCGCTGGTGATGGCGGCATTCCTCCAGTTCTTCATCGCCTATTCGGTGGCCTTGTTGTCGTTCTGGGTCCTCGACATCAGCACCTTCATCTTCATCCAGTTCGCCTTCGAATACATCGCCAGCGGCCATCTGTTCCCGCTCGACATCCTGCCGCCGGCCCTGGCGCAGATCCTGAAGTTCACCCCGTACCCGTATCTCTGCTACTTCCCTGCGGCCATCTGTCTGGGACGGGTCTCCGGACCAGATCTCTGGCAGGGACTGGCGATCCAGAGCCTCTGGGTCGGGACCGGACTCGTGGCGGCCCGGGGCATCTGGTCACGGGGCATTCGAAGATACTCCGCGGTTGGCGGCTGAAGGATCGATCGATGGACTCGCCAGGCCAGCAAGCTGAACCCGTCCCGGCCGGAATCGCGGCACCACCCGCCGTTGGAGAACCCCCAAGGAACGCCTGGGCCACGCTGCGCTTCTACGGTGGTCTCTATGGCGCGCTCTGGAGCAACAGCGTCACGCGGGAACTCCAGTTCAAGCTGAACTTCGGGCTCTGGATCGTCGTCGAGCTCCTCTGGTTCGCCCTGCAGCTGGCGTTCATGTCCGTGCTGTACACCCATACCGACTCCATCGGTGGCTGGTCCCGGTGGGAGGTCATCCTGCTCGTGGGCTGCGCGAACTTCGTCCAGCAGCTCTTCACGGCGTTCTTCCTGACGAATCTCACGGATCTCTCGGAGCACATCCGGACGGGCCGACTCGACTTCCTGCTCCTCCTCCCCGCCAACACCCGGTTTCTCGTGTCGCTCCGGAAGGTCGACCTCGGGGCGTTCATCAACGCTGCCGCTGCCTTCGCGGTCATGGTCCACGCGGTCCGGCAACTGGGACTCCATCCGACGACAGGACAGATCCTCGGCTTCTCCCTGCTGTGCGGAGTCGGGCTTTCGATCCACTACTCCCTGATGTTCCTTCTCGCCACGATCGCCTTCTGGACAGTCCGGGCCCAAGGGATCGTCTGGGGCTACTACAACCTCTTCAACATCGCCCGCCTGCCGGAATCCGCCTTCCCCCAGGGCCTCTTCCGTCGGGTCTTCACCTTTGTCCTGCCCATGCTGCTCGTGGCCAACGTGCCCTCGAAGGTCCTCCTCCAGCGGCTTGGATCCCCCATCGAGTGGCTGGTTCTGGTGCTCGTGGGCGCCTCCTGCTTCGTCGCCAGCGAGCTCTTCTGGCGGCGGTCCCTGTGCCACTACACCAGCGCCAGCTCGTAGGGACCGGACCGGGAACGGGTCGATCGACGGATTGCGGAAGGTCCACCAGTTTGGAAGGGTCGAGGCCGGAGCTCGACGGAAACATGAACCTTCCCAGAGAGGCGTGGAACGCCCACCACCAGCACGTCACACGACGTCATTTCCTCCGGGACTGCACCTCGGGTCTGGGCGCCCTCTGGCTGTCGCACCAGGGACAGGCTGGGACGCCTTCCGTTGGGCGCGACGCCGCCCGCCCCTTCGCGCCGATGGCACCGCACTTCGCCCCTCGGGCCAAGCGGGTGATCTTCCTCCACATGGCCGGTGCTCCCAGCCATCTCGAGCTCTATGACCACAAGCCCGAGCTGTCCCGCTTCGACGGCAAGACCTGTCCGCAGTCCTACCTCGACGGCAAACGCTTCGCCTTCATCCAGGGCATCCCAAAGCTGCTCGGCCCCCAGTTCCCGTTCACCCAGCATGGTCAGACCGGAGCCTGGCTCAGTGACCGCCTTCCCCACTTCCGCCAGGTGGTCGATGAGGTCTGCTTCATCAAAAGCCTCCATACCGACCAGTTCAACCACGCCCCCGCCCAGCTGGCGATGCACACCGGCTTCGCCGCACCAGGCTACCCGTCGATGGGATCGTGGGTCACCTACGGCCTCGGCTCCTCGAATGCCGAGCTGCCCGGGTTCATCGTCCTCCTGAGCGGCGGCAAGACCCCGGACTCCGGCAAATCCGCCTGGGGACCGGGGTTCCTGCCCAGCGTCTATCAGGGTGTCCAGTGCCGCAGCAAAGGCGACCCAGTCCTGTACCTCGGCAACCCGTCCGGCGTGTCGCGGGATCTCCGCCGACTCTCCCTGGATGCCCTCGACGACCTCAATCGGCGTACGTTCCGGCGTGTCGGCGACCCCGAGACATTGACCCGGATCTCCCAGTACGAAACCGCGTTCCAGATGCAGGTCAGCGCGAGCGAGGCCTTCGACATCGGACGCGAACCCGAGGTGGTGAAGGCCGCCTACGGGGTGAAGCCGGGTGAGGAGTCGTTCGGCAACAACTGCCTGCTGGCGCGTCGGCTCGCCGAACGCGGCGTCCGGTACATCCAGCTCTTCCACTGGGGATGGGATTCCCATGGAGCGAATGAACGCGAGGCGCTGCACAGCGGGTTCAAGCGCCAGTGCCTGGATGTTGATCAGGCCATGACGGCGCTGCTCCTGGATCTCAAGCAACGAGGGATGCTGGAGGACACCCTCGTCGTGTGGGCCGGGGAGTTTGGTCGCACCCCGATGAAGGAGAACCGGGGCGGCGAGGTGATGGAGTGGGCGGGCCGGGACCACAACCCAGGGGCCTTCACGGTCTGGCTGGCCGGAGGCGGCGTGAAGCCGGGATCCTACGGCGAGAGCGACGATCTTGGCTACGAGGCCGTCGTCGATCGCGTCAGCGTCCACGATCTCAAGGCCACGATGCTGCATCTGCTCGGGTTCGACCATCGGAGGCTGACGTATCCGTTCCAGGGGCTGGACCAACGGGTGACCAACGTCACGAAACCTTCCGAGGTCGTCACCGGCATCCTGGCCTGAGACAGATCCGACCATGGGACTCCTTCGATCCTCGCTCCGGCTTCTGGCAGTCCTGCCCCTCGGGTTGGCCGCCGCCACGCCGGTCGACTTCAACCGCGACGTCCGACCGATCCTCAGCCGGCATTGCACGAGCTGTCATGGCGGTGTGAAGCAGGCCTCCGGGGTCTCCTTCCTCCAACGCGAGAAGGCCCTTGGTTCCGGCAAATCCGGAAAACCCGTGGTGGTAGCGGGACGCCCCGACGCGTCGGAGCTCCTGCGACGGGTGATGCTCCCGGACACCGACGAGGACCGCATGCCGCCCACGGACCATGGGGATGGCCAACGTCTCTCGTCTGCCGAGATCTGGATCCTCCGGTCCTGGATTGGGGCGGGGGCGATCTGGGGTGAGCACTGGGCCTTCATCAAACCCCAGCCACAGGCCCTCCCAACCGTCCGGCGACAGGACTGGGCCCGCGGGCCCCTCGATCGGTTCATCCTGCGGCGTCTTGAGGAGGAAACGCTCAGTCCCTCCCCGGAGGCGCCGGTGGCCCAGTGGCTCCGACGGGCATCGTTCGATCTGATCGGGCTTCCACCGACACCCGAAGAGATCGAGCGGCTCACGCAGGGCCTGGAGACGCCCGAGGAGGCGGTCGAACGCCTGCTGGCTTCGCCCAGGTTCGGTGAACGCTGGGCGGCCCCCTGGCTGGATCTTGCCCGGTATGCGGACACCCAGGGCTACGAGAAGGACAACACCCGCGAGGTCTGGCCCTGGCGCGACTGGCTTGTGCGCTCGCTCAACGCCGATCTCCCGTTCGACCAGCTCACGGTTCGGATGCTCGCGGGAGATCTCCTGCCGGACGCAACCCTCGAGGATCGCATCGCCACCGGTTTCCATCGCAACACCCAGACCAACACCGAGGGCGGCACCGACGACGAGGAGTATCGCCTCGCCGCCGTCATCGATCGGGTCAACACGACCTGGACCGTGTGGCAGGGAACCACGTTCGGCTGCGTCCAGTGCCACGCCCATCCCTACGATCCATTCCCGCAGGAGGACTACTACCGGTTCCTTTCGCTTTGGAATTCGACGGAGGATGCGGACCTTGCCGACGAACACCCCATTCTCCGGGTTCCAAAGGATCCCGACCGATTCCAGGAAATTGAGCGCCTGAACCGCGATATCCTGGGCTTCCGGACTGAGCTGAACGACACCGGCCGATCCCTCGTCCGCCAGACCCCCTGGCGGCCTCTCGACGGGATCTCGGTGACAGGGCCTGACGAGGCCCGCTTTGTCGTGGCGACCAATCGGGTCCGCGTCGAGGGAACGGTCCCGAATGGTGCGACCTTCGTGATCCGCCTTCCCGACGCCACGGAATTCACCGCGCTGCGACTCGACATCCTGCCACGTCAGTCCGACCCCAAGCGCCTCCCCGAGAATGGGGCGGTGGTGGGGCATCTGTGGATGGAGGATGAGGATCCCATCAAGGTGGCGGCGGCGAAGATGGAGGCCGAACGGATCAAGGCCAACAACGAGGCCCTGGCGGCGGAGGACGCGAAGGCCGCCGAGGAGGCGAAGAAGGCCGGCAAGGAGGCCCCAAAAAAACGGGATCCGAAACCGCTGCCAACCGGGCTCGACCGGATCGAGTTTGTGGCCGTGTATGCCGATACCCTCTCCGGCCCCTTTGATCCCGAGGAGAGCCTCAAGCCGGGTCGGGCCGGGGGTGGGGCCTTCCCGAAACTCTTCGGACCCAAGTGGTTGGTCTTCGTGCCGAAACAGCCGATCCGGGTCGCTTCAGGCCACACGCTCCGCCTCCATCTGAAGCACGAGATCTTCGATGCAGAGACCAAGGGGTCTATCCTCCATCACTTCACGCTGTCGACCGCCTCGGATTCCCGCTGGACCGGACTGGCTGGATCGGAGCGGCGACAGGAACTCCAGGATCGGCTTGCTAAGGCCCGCAAGGAACGGGAGGCCATCCCCGCCATCGGAGCCCTCGTCATGCGCGAGCGTCCCGACGATGATCGCCGGGAGACCCGACTGTTTGTGCGGGGCAACTTCATGGCCAAGGACGCCGTGGTGTCACCCGGGACACCACGGGTGTTCCCGCCGCTGCCGCCCGGACGCCCGGATCGGCTTGCCGCGGCCCAATGGCTCGTGGATTCCGGGAATCCGCTGACGGCACGCGTCTTCGTGAACCGCGTCTGGGCCGAGGTGTTCGGCACCGGAATCGTCGAGACCCTCGAGGATTTCGGTTCCACCGGGCAGCCCCCCTCGCATCCCGAGCTGCTCGATTTTCTCGCGCTCCGCTTCCAGAAAGATCTGGGATGGAGTCTGAAGGGACTGCTCCGGGAATACGCCCTGTCCTCGACCTACCGGCAGGACCATCGGGTGACACCGGGGTTGCTGGGGTGCGATCCAAGGAACCGCCTGCTAGCCCGGGGGCCCCGCACCCGCCTCACGGCCGAGATGATCCGGGACCAGGCCCTCGCCGTATCCGGTCTCCTGAGTGCGAAGTTGGGGGGCGCCCCAGTCATGCCCCATCAGCCCGAGGGGGTCTGGCAGGTGGTCTACAACGGATCCCAGTGGGTGACCCCGGACAACGAGGATCGGCATCGGCGAGGCCTGTATACCTTCTGGCGCCGCACAAGCCCGTATCCATCGTTCCTGACCTTCGACGCCTCCAGCCGCGAGATGTGCACGCCACGGCGCATCCCCACCAGCACCCCGCTCCAGGCTCTTGTGACGTTGAACGATCCCGCCTGCATGGAGTGCGCCAAGGCGCTCGCATCCCGGATGGAGACCCTGGACGGGGGCCCAACACAACGCCTCGGCTGGGCGTGGCAGCGGGTGACGGGCACCCCTGTGGATGTCGACACCCTCAGGCGGCTCGAGTCGCTCCACCGGAATGCCTTGGCCCAATACGAGGAGAATCCCGGCTTGCTGAAGGAGACCGGAGGAGGAGCGGCCTGGGCTGCCTCCGTCGTGGTCGCCAGCACCTTGCTCAACCTCGACGAGACCCTCACGAAGTAGAGTCCATCACCTCCGTCCACCATCCGCCCCCCAATGCCCACCACGCCTCCAGTCACGTTCCTCATCCATGGTCGGGCCGAGGGCTGGGAGGGAGGCCGCGCCTACGGCCTTGCCCGCTCGCTGGATCCCGCAACCACACGATTCAAGTTCCGGGAACCATCGAAGCTCGGGACGGCGATCTCCTGGATGCGGGAGGCCTCGGTGGACCCGGATCGTGTCCTGTACGTTCTCAACACCGCCCTCCCCGGCGCTCTTCTCGCCCCGGGATGGGCCCTTGTGCAGCGACGGCGGTACATCCTCGACACCGGGGACGCCGTCTATGAGATGGCTCGCGAAGCCGGGGTCGGTGCGACGTGGAGGCATCCGTTCATGTGGGCGATCGAGCAGGGGGCCCACCGGAACGCCCGGGCGATCGTGGTCCGTGGAACGCGGCATCGGGAGCTCCTCCGCTCCCGAGGCCTCCGGCGGGTCGAGGTGATCCGTGACGGCTATGCGGAACAGTCAGGGTCGAGCCCAGCCACCGTTGACGCCCTGCGCCGTCGACTGGGCCTTGGCAACGAATTCATCCTCGGGGTCATGGGGTCCACGGTCTGGAGTCCACGTCTCCAGATCTGCTACGGCTGGGATCTCCTCGAGGCCCTGGTCCACCTCAGGGATCTTCCGGTCCGTGGACTTGTGATCGGCGACGGCAACGGTCTCCCGTGGCTCCACCGACGAGCCGCGGAGCTCGGTGTTGCGGATCGGGTCCTTTTCACGGGTCGTGTCCCCTACGCCGAGGTGCCGACGTACCTGCGGCTGATGGATGCGGCGATGTCCACCCAGACCAACAACATTCCGGGTCGTGTCCGCACCACCGGGAAGCTCCCCGAATACATGGCGGCGGAACGGTTCATCCTCGCCAGCCGCGTGGGCGAGGCGGCGCTAATGCTGCCGGAACTGATGCTCCTCGACTTCGTAGGCGCCGTGGATCGCCAATATCCTCGTCGCGTCGCCGATCGTGTCCGGCTGCTGGTGCAGAAGCCCGAACTGCGTGAACTCCGCCGTTCCCTCCCGAACACCGTCCGCTCGCTCTGCGACTACAGCGTCCTGAGCCAGAGCCTCAAACACCTCCTCGAGACCCTTCCCTGAAGGGCCACCCCTCCCGCCGCCATGTCGTCCCAGTTCCTCGCCGGAATCCTCCGTGCCGCAGCCATTCTGCTCTCCACCGGATTCCTGATCCTAAGCGTCCTCGGTGATGCCCTCCGGCCGGCCCGGGGAACCAACGACCTCCGCGACTGGCTCGAGAACATGGTCATCTACCATGGATACTCCGAGGATGAGGTCCGCCAGGTCCTCGGAAAGAGTTCCGGCGAACTGGGTGTCGGCGCCGGTCCGCACATGGGTCTGCCCGTGGTCGAGGGGCGGTTGGGACTGGTTCCCTATCCTGGTGGACGCCATCCCCGGTTGGGATTCCTCGATGGGGCCATCGACCCCCAGCGGGACACCAAGCTCAGCGCCTTCACCCCCTGGGATCCACGGTCCTATGTCGTGATCGACCTGCCCGAGGCGATCTGGTCGAACCTCGGACTCACCTACCTGGCCCACACCCACATCCCAACCGTCTGGGATCGTGGGGGTCTCCAGCTTCCAAAGGTCGAGTGGATCCGGAAAGCCGATGGATCCTGGGCCTCGGAACGGCGTCTGCCAAACGTCATCACCTTCGGAGCGCGTGCCCTGTCGCAATCGAATCATGTGGAACTCCGGTGGTGGCTGCGAAACGGAACGGCACAGCCCCTGACGGGATTGAAGGCCCAGGTGTGTGTGATGCTGGGGCATGCGGCAGGATTCGAGGAGCAGACCGGGACGAACAAGGTGGTGCAGGGACCCTTTTCGGCGGCCCGGAACCCGGAGGGCAACCGTTGGATCATCACGGCGTGGGATCCAATCGATCGGGCCTGGGACAATCCCCCGGTGCCGTGTCTCCATGCCGATCCCCGACTGGAGGACTGTCCTCCAGGTGCGACCCGTGAAGCCCGCGGCTGGGTCTGGTTCTGGGAGGGAACCGACGTCTCGGTCGAGCTGGCCCGTCTCCAACGGGAGTTCCTGCAGAAACCCCGCCCCGTTCGGAGGCCGCTGGAGCCGATCCCCGATCGCCTCGTGGTCCTGACCTTCGACGACTCCGTCGCCTCGCTTCACTCGAACGTCCGCCCTCTCCTCAAACAGCACGGGTTCGGGGCGACCTTCTTCATCACGGAAGGCTTCTCGTTCACGTCCAACAAGGTCGACTACATGACCTGGCCCCAGATCGCGGAGCTGCACCGGGATGGATTCGAGATCGGGAACCACACCCGATCCCACCTGAGCGTGACGGCCGACACCCTTGGGATTCTGCAGGGGGAGCTCGAACATATTGCCTCCCGTTGCGAGGCCCACGGAATTCCGCGTCCGATCAGTTTCGCCTACCCCGGGAATGCCATCCATCCGGCAGGACTTCAGCTCCTCCGGAAGGCGGGGATCCGATGGGCCCGCCGTGGAGCGCAGCCGGAATATGCGTACGAGACGGGCCGGGGTGTTGCCTACGAGCCGACTGTCGACGACCCCTTGCTCATCCCGACCACAGGCGACGCACGGCCCACGTGGACCCTAGAGGATCTGAAGCGGGCAGTGGCCCATGCCAAGGACGGTCGGATCGCGGTGCTCCAGTTCCATGGGGTGCCGGACCGGGAACATCCCTGGGTGAACACGCCGCCCGAGCGGTTTGCGGAATACCTCCAGTGGATGAAGGACAACGGCTACCGAGGCATCGCGGTGCGGGATCTAGGGGGTTTCGTGGACCCCGAGGACCGTCCGGCATGGCCTTGGCGGAACATCGAGAAGAGGCAAGCGGTCCTGTCAGCCGTCCAGGAATAAGAAGCTCCATCCCGGGGTGGCGGACCGGGAAAGGAAGTATCAGATGTCGAGTATCCCGTTCCGGACAAGCCACCGCATGCCCTCGGACGACATCCAAGCCCGGGTGGGTCCGGCGTAGTGGCGACACACGAGCGTCGAGGGGTCGACCCGTGGTTCACGCGTAATGGCATAGGACCGCGGGAGATTGTCGGCGGTGCCGTCGGCAGAGGCGCAGAGAGCCTGCAGGGTCTGATCGATCAGGCCGTTTTGTGTGCCGACCAACGGGTGGGCGAGGAGTTCCTCCACCTTCTCCAGGCGGATGGATTCCCGGGACCGCATTAGGAGTCCCGCATTGATCCGTTTGGTGATGGAGATGCCAAGTTCACGTCGGGCCTCCTCCGGAGATAGGGTGAAGGAAAACCCGCAATCCTCCTGGAAATAGATCCGATCCAGAGGTTCCGCTCCGACCCTCAGGAATTCCTCTGGGCGGTTGAAGAAGAGCACATCGGAGTCGATCCAGATCAGATTGGTCGAGGAACAAGCAATCTGGAGGGTCGCCAATTTGTGGAGGATCGGTTCGCGCCAGATCCAATCCTGACACCGGGTCAGGCGGTGTTTTGCAAAGTATTCCGAGGCCAGTCGGGTGGCCTCATCAGGCGGCACAAACCGGGCATCCGGAAAATGATGACGGAGGGCTGCGACGGCGGAAGGCTTGGGCTTCCGCTGAAGATGGATGACGAGCATTGGGAGCTCGCCCATGACCCGAGCGAGGCTCTTGAGCATCCATGTCAGAGGGAGCCAATCCGCCTCATAGCACATGGTGTGGACCTCGACGGATCCTCCCGGGACCCAGGGTTTCGACCGGGTGGGCCGGGTTCGCAGGATCCGGGGCCACAGGAATTGTTGGCGGAGGAATTCCGAGGGTCCTATGCGGACGGCCTTGTAGACGTCCCGCCATGCGGCCTGCCGTCGCAACCAGAAGCGCAGATCCTGGACAAATAGGCTCACCGGAATCAAAGGGGGGTGGCGGGAGACGATCCGCAACTGAAGCTACGGTGTCGTCTGCCGAAGGTAATTGCCAAGGCGGAAAAACCTGGCGGAAAGACGAGTGGAGCGGGACACACCACGAGGGATCCTCAGGGCAGAAGCCCGGGGCATGGCCGAACCGAGCGCGACCAAGGATCGTTCCTCAGGCAGCGGCACCATGCGCCATGAAGTGCTCGGGGCAAAAGGGGATTGCGGTAGGCTCCGGTGCGGGGTATCCCCTCCGGACGCCGAGTGCGGGTGTGGTTCAATGGTAGAACGTGGGCTTCCCAAGCCTGAGACGAGGGTTCGATTCCCTTCACCCGCTCCACTCTTTTCCATCAACAACTTACAGCGGAAATAGAGGGTCAGTGCTAACGCCTAGTGCTAACAAATCCACTGAAGTTTACCTAGTTCCAACAGCGTCCGGGGAACCTCCGGGGCTCTCCGAACTTGAGGACCCATCGTCTTGCCGATCCCGAGTAATGCGCCGGAATCCTGACACCTTCCGAAATCGGACGGAGGATTTCTATGAAACCACGAGCCACAAAAGTTCCCAGACAAGGTGTCGACCGGGCGGTGTCCTCGATGTCTCCCCCACCTTCGTCCCGGGAAGCTCCCGCCGCACCGAAGGAGAAGGGTCACTCCCAGACTTCAAACGCAAACGCGCTACGAATCGCTGGCCGCAGGTTTCGTAAACGAAACGCAACCGATCCCGAAGAAGAAGGGTTGAGCGATGCCGAAATCTGCGGGGTGTGGGCTTTTGCTTGGATCCCCGAGACCTCTCAGAGGGTGAGGCCCGAGAATTCGAGGGTCTATGTCAACAAGGTTTCGGACCCGCTCGGCCTACTCGACCCCCACAATCTCACGATGGGCGCATTTGTGGATGGCTTTGCCAGACACCCAGAACTGGTGATCAAGCTGCTCGGAAAATTCCGCCGCTATATCCGCCGGTTTGGGGCACCGGGACCCAGCTGCGTCCACGCGGTCTGTTTTTACGCGGATCAGTGGAATGAGGACGAGCATTCTAAAAAATCGGGAAAAAGCTCTGCTCATGCGGCGCCTTTCGCCAAGGGAACCGGGAAGGACGCCGCGTACTGCTTGGCCAAGGTTGAGACCGGGGTCGGAAGACAGCCCACGGTGGCTGCGGTCCAATCTGCTGGTCGCAAAATTCGTCGCCACAAGGCCCACGTCAAAGCGTCGGTAACGAGCCCCTACTGGCCGTACGTTCCCGGCACCGGGGCCGACCCCATCCCGAAAAAGCAACGTCAACGCGCGGACAAAAACGCTGGCTGATTTGTCCGCGTTGAAAGGTGGGATGGGGCGGTGCGCTTGTGCTGAGATCAGCGCGCATGCCTGATACCAATGACGCCCCTGAAGCGCTCCGGGGAACAAGCGAGCGCACCACCGCAAGTGCCCGGTC